>OFMS01000788.1_pt1 | contig 28850 bp, 28 predicted proteins | sample 1541871 | NCBI WGS metagenome assembly OFMS01 (sample SAMN04209251, study PRJEB22552) | human gut metagenome | biome: gut; material: feces | host: Homo sapiens | place: USA: Oklahoma
TACAACATTAACATCTATATGTTAAAAGGTAAAAAGTTTGATGCGTTTACCCTGTCTCACGAAAGAATTCCGAGTACTGGCCAACTACGTCATTGAGCACCGTTCTCCAACAACTATAGAATGTAGTCCTGATGAGATCATCCGGAGTAATGATGCTAACAAAGCCCAGTCTCTTCTTAACCGTATGCGGCAGATTGCCCTTAGATATACTCCGCATAATAGTGGCGAGGAGGAATATGATGATGACATAGATGAAAAGGATGATGTTCCATATAATGTGCTCATTAATCAACAGATGAACCAAAGTTATAAGCAGACCATCATTAAAAAGCCTGTAATTGACAGTACAGATGAGCTTGATGATGTTGACAAACAGCTAACGTTCATCTCAAAATGTTATGGTCAGTGGAATCAAGACGATAAGGGCTGTTATTCTTTTTCATGCGAAAAGGAACGTAATAATAGGATATGCGCAACAGGTAGCGGCAAATCATTCTCTATATCGCCTTCGACTGTAAGGCTCGATGTTCTAATGAAAAATCCTGTTATAAAGAGCCATTTTGAAAAGAACGGCTTTGCTACAACATGGAGGGCAGGAGGTTTGATACTACATCCTCAAATATTGGCAACTGATTATGCCGGCGAGATAGGAGAAGAAGCATTCAAAGCTATTCTCCTTCACTATACAGATTGTTCCGAGGAAAACATCAAACATCTTGAAGGTAAGGATTACGAGTTGGCAGATTTCGTCATCACAAATCCTGATGGCAGTTACAAGGTTGCCTTTGACGTGAAAAATATGCGTCCAGATGCTAATCATAATGATAGAAATGGCGACATGCCTACTGCCTTGAAACGCAAAATTAAGCGTGAACGTCTCGGTTGTGAACTTATCACAGTCAATATGCTGAAACTCCCAGCATCTGGTATGGATGAGATTCGTGAGATAGGTGGTGTCATAGATGAAAATGGTAATATCATCTGCAGCGCCATAGAACAATTGCAAAACCTTGTAAACAGAACAAAAAGATGATAGACGAGCAGTACATTAAGAGTCTGCCTCTTACAACTAATAAGATAGAGGTCATTTTCGATCAAGATGCTTTCTTCTCGAAATATGCTATAGTGTCATACTATGGTACAAACAAAGAGTCGAAGAATCTTGCTTATGAACAGTTTGCTGACAAACCGTGTCTATCGGTTACAGGAATAAGGGCAAGATGGGGCAACCTAAGATTTCCAGAAACGCGTTTCTTTATTCTTGCGAAAAATGGTGATGAAGCAGAAGTTCTAAATAGTCTTCGAGACTATGATTTTGTCAGCTCAAAATACGACACTTTAGAGGAATACGATGATAAGCTAAAAATGAGAATCATCGCTTCACTTGCTATCAATTCCTTGGGGAAAAAGAAATCCAATAAAATGATGTACAATGATGGATCATTGTTGGTCTGTGATGATAAGAACTTCAATGTTCCTAAATCAAGGAAGGAACTCGTTTGCCTGAAAATTGAGGTAAATGAGTATATGAACCTAATAGCCAGAACCACGTCATTTTCCAATCCTTCATCTTACAAGGAACTTAGCAAACGCAAGAATTGTGTATTTCATGTAGGCAAGGATGTGGGTGGCTATTTGTGGGAAGGACAATCAGTAAAACCCATTGTCATCAGAGAGGTTAAGAATGACGGTTATAATCTCCAAGAACTATATGTTCAGAAGAAAAAATACAGTAACAACAAAAATAATGTCCCATATTGGCCATACAATAAGGAAAACTACACACATGGTAAACTCTTTGTTATTTGGCAGATAGTACAGTTGGTAAATGAATCTTTTAATGGAGTAGTAATAATCAAATTCTGTGATTTCAATGTTTTGCATTACGATGAATGCAGATCCGGAAAGGAAATGATGCTTTTTATGCAGAATTACCTGGATGGTAGAACTATCTTCATAGAAGACCCCTTCAAAACCGATTATTCTAAATCTATAGCTAAGCAGTTCAAGAATGAAGCAAGAATAATTATCGGAGATAATTTGTTATTCACGGAAAAACCTTCAGGTAATGATATGGTTGTAAAATTGTGCGAGCCACGAGAAAAAGAACAATCTCAAACATATTATACCCAGTCGTTAGAAAGATTGTCTCATAGTGGTAATGCACTTCAACATATCATAATTAGTGGCAATGAAAAAGATGATGCTATTGACAAAGCAAGCGCAAGACGTATTTTGATAGAACTACTTGTGAAAGATTCGCTTGTCAAGGGGAATCTTCCTGTACAATTGACGAGACTCATTCAAAAATGGACTTTCTATCGATATAAGATAAACAATGGAACAGTTCATGGAGCATCCTTTTTTGTGAATACGAAGGGAGATATTGCCATTCAAGAGTATGGACTGGGACAAAACAGACTTGGTGATGACTTCGAATCGTTTGTACAGAACAATCTGAATTACTATGATTGTGACAAAATTCGAGGAGCTAGAGATTACATGGCGATGAAGAGAAATGGCAATGTATATCTAATTATTGATACTGACGAGATTCCAATTCTTGATGTCTCTCAAATCAATGATGCATACGATGATGTCGTTAATAGAGGCGAAACTATAGCTTTGTTCAAAAGAAAGTCAAATAATGAGGCTCACAAATATCTTAGAGGATATATTGGTTTTCATCTTTGGAAGTCTGATGGCATAGACGGGGAGAGCAATGGCTCATATTCCTATATCTCTGGTACAAACAGCGAAAACATGCAGATAACTCAGGGAACCAAGATGGACAAGATGCCAAGGGCAAGACGAATATTTATATTGCACCAAGAGAATCCTTCTACTGTAGAAGCAGAAATCATGGAAATTGTCGAGATGCTGAAGTTCGGTTTGGGCAGATGGAATGAGCTGATGACATACCCCTTCCCTTTCAAGTTCCTTCAAGAGTATTTAGATAATGTATGCGAAACAGTGTTCTCCAAACATTGGAAGGAAATAACATACAGCGGTGAATTGTAGCAACATCCAACGAAAACGTTATATATATGGAGCAAAATTCTAACAACATCCCCGAACTTCAATCTCCTTTTGAGCAGTTACGAGAGATTGATGCTGATGGCAAGGAATGGTGGAACTCACGCAAGTTGGCGCGAGTGATGGGCTATGGCAAATACTGGAACTTTGAACGTGTCATAGCCAAGGCACAGGCATGGACTTCGCAAAAAGGCTACCATCTTAGTGATCATTTTGTAGAGATAACAGAGATGGCAGAACTAGGCAATGGCGCAGTCAGAGAGGTGACAAGCATCCGTCTTTCGCGTGCTGCCTGTATGGCTGTGGCTATGAATGCTGACCAAAAGAAAGAGATGGTGAAGGCAGCTCAGCAATATTTCAGTGCGACCATGACTCCAGATGTTGCTGTGAGAAGCATGGAGTCTTCAGTACTCATGTATAGAAGTGGACATGGGAAAGTACAGGTTCAAGTTATCTTCGACACCAATACTTTCTGGCTTTCACAACAGAGAATGGCAGAGTTATTTGGGGTGACCCAACAGAACATTAGCTATCATCTGTCACAGATAGAAGAAAGCGGTGAACTCCATTTGTCCGATGCTTACAAAAAAAATTTGTTACCTTCGGACAAATGGTCTGGTGAGGTGATGATGTATAACCTCGATGTGGTCATTGCCGTAGGTTATCGTGTGAATAGCTACGAGGCTACTCAGTTCCGTATCTGGGCAACACAAGTCTTGAAAGAATACCTTACCAAAGGCTTTGTGTTGGATGATGAGCGACTGAAGGGAAAGAACGTATTCGGGGCAGACTACTTCGATGATTTGCTTGACCGCATCCGAGAGATACGTATCAGCGAACGACGTTATTATCAGAAGATTACAGACATCTATAGCGAGTGTAGTTCTGATTACGATAAAGATTCAGAACAAACGCAGTTATTCTTTAAGACGGTGCAGAACATAATGCATTATGCCGTAACAAAACAGACCGCTGCCGAGATTATCTATGACCGTGCTGATGCGGAGCGCCCTCACATGGGATTGACCAGCTGGAAGAATGCGCCAGACGGTAGAGTCATCAAATCGGATGTTACAGTGGCCAAGAACTATCTCAGTGAAAAGGAAGTTGATTCGTTGAACAGATTGAGCAATGCCTTTATAGACATTGCAGAGCAACGCGCAGAAGACCATATCTTGATGACAATGGCAGACTGGTCGGCTCTCCTACAGCGCTATATGGACTTGAATAACCGTCCTTTGCTTCCAGATGCTGGCCGTGTGACTCACGAACAAGCTGTAGAAAAGGCACTCACAGAATATGACAAGTTCCGTGTCATTCAAGACCGTGAGATTATGAGTGACTTTGACAAGCAGTTGAAGCTGCTGTTTGGAGACAAGAATTAAATTTTACTAACTTTCAATAGTTTCTTGTAATAATCTTTCAACAAGTAAACCTGCAACAATATTCCATTTGATGGAACAAAAACAAAATAATTATGACACAAGAAGAGTATCTCGCATCGGTTCAAAAATCACAAGAAGAAGCGCATGATGAAACAACGTGGGGCAAACCTGCACGTGATATTATAACAGGTATAGGCAACAATGGCGGTATCCGTCCTGTCCGTGCCATTTGGGAGTTGGTGCAGAATGCACGTGATGTTGTGTGTGATGGAAAAAGGGCTAAGATTGTTTTTACTCGCAATGATAATTCTTTAGATTTTATTCACGATGGCATACCATTTACCCATAAGACTATAGAGGCATTAATTATGCAAACAAGTTCCAAGGTTAGCAGCAACAATGTGCAGGTAGGTCAGTATGGAACAGGATTCTTGACAACTCATCTGTTTGGCTTGAAATTCAAGCTGACTGCACCACTTCTTACTTCTGAACAATTTCCTCGGTACTACAAAATATCTGATTTCGAAATTGACAGATCTGCTACAGACAAGGAAGTTATGCGAGAAAAACTGAAAGCTCAATGGAATGAAACTCAGAACTGGGGGAAGGACTTCTCACAAACTACAGAGAAGCCATTTGAACATACTCAGTTCAGTTACCAGCATGAAGGCAAACAAGCACAATTGAATGCTGAGAGCGCATTCAAGGATGCGCCAGACATGGTGCCTTTCGTTTTAAGTATAAATTCTAATGTTGAGAGTATCTGCTTCGATGATAAGTTGACAGGTGAAAAAGTCACTTATGTGCGAGAACGTAAAGAAATGGACTTTGTCGAAAATTTGACCGATGGCAAGATTTGCAAGACAAAGGTTCATCGTACAAAAAACACTAACGCTGGTGAAAATGATAAAGACTATTACATATATTGCATAATCAGTAACGAAGAAACCGATAATGAGCCCAAACGCAGTAAAGTGGTCGTAACTTTACCAATCACAGAAGATGAAGATGGCGCATTACGTGTGATACGCTTCGACAAGACATTGCCACAAGTGTACATTTATCTACCTCTGTTAGGTACTGAAGAATGGGGATTCAATTACTTGCTTCATTCTTCTCTGTTTACATGCGATAAGGATAGCCGCGATAGCTTACGATTAGTGGGCAATGGACAGAATAACGATGACCAGGCTGTAGCTAATAGAAGCATCATAGACCTTGCGAACAAACTTATCTGTCAGTTCATTGACAAGAAAGTAACAATCTTACGTGATGCTAAATATTTGTGCAGAGCATCATTTAAGACACGACAAGCAGATAATAAGTTGAGTGAATACTACAGTACTTTGCAAGCATTTTGGCGAAACAAATTCGAGAATCTATGCATTGTAGATGGCACAGATTCTGCCAAGCATTTTGTCAGTGAAACGAAAGTGTTGGATGAGACATTAGCCAAGGATTGTGAAGAAGACTCAGAACTTCTTGATGCTATTTATGGATTGTTTGCAAAACTGAACACTTGGATTGTTCCAAAGAAGGAGGATATGGTATATTGGAGCAACACGATCAATCGTTGGTATCAAGATGAAGAAGAAAAGAACGGTCACCAGTTCACGATAACATCACTAGCTGCTGTTATCTCAAAGCTAACGATAGCGGCCAGTGACCTTTCTTGGCTCCACAAGATTGATAAGTACATTTTTGATTATCAGGATGGCTTACTCGACACCTACACTTTAATACCGAATGAAGTGCTAAAACTCCAGAAAAAAGCACATCTGATGAAACCCGCAGATTTCGATAATGTGGTGAAGGAAGCTCTATCTTTGATGGACACAGATACTGTAGATAATTTTGCACATTCGGACTTCTTTGATGTTGTAAATGATACTGTATTTGATTATGCAAAAGCCAAGGAGAGTATTACAAACTACATAAACAATCATAACACAGAGCAGAATGGAGTACGAGGTTCTATTATGACCTACAAGCAACATGACCTACAATACCCTCAATCAGCACAGCTTTTCAACGCAAGCAATTATGAGACTAAGAAGCTTAGTGATGATGCGGTTGCTGTCATACTCAATCTCTATAAGTCTTTGTTGCCAGAGGATAGCGAGGCTATTTCTGCTAAGTTGCTACCGGTAATAGCAGAATTCTATGAAATAAGCTTACAAAAGAATGTTGTACGATTAAATAAGAAGTATGACCTAGATGTCCGCCAGTTCTATACAACTTTGATATATGATTCGCTCTTCAAATTCACATTGATGAGTGACAAGATTACAAAGGCTACATGGGTAAAACAGATGGTTGAACTTGTGTACAGTTATTCTGATACTAAGAGTTATCTGTCGTACTATCAAGTGTATCCAGATCAGCAAGGCAATTACAAATATGCAGAATGGTTGAAGAAAAAATCACCAGCTCTTCCTGTACGTGCTTTGGAAATATACGACACTATTATCAATAAAGTGACTGATATAAACAGATCTTCAAGCATCAAGAAAGACATCGTTGATGAGGATTATTCCAAGTGGTTTGTTGGTACAAATGTACTTGAGGGACACGTCCAATGTCAAGAAATTGAGAAGGAAGTGCAGAATAAAGGCTATTCTATTACAACGTACGAGCACCAGAAACTGATTGTAGAGATTATAGAGAAACTTACGAATGGCGGAATAGAAAGTGAGCAGTGGCATGCATTATTTAGTGACATAGACAATAAAAAAGGGCAGATAATGTTTTCCATCATCCAAAGCCAGACAAAGAAAGACAGCATCTTCACATTGATGAAAGTGGAGGATGATTCCAAGCTGAAGGCAATAGCAAATCTTGTGAACGATCCGGATTTTGACCATATTCTAAGGCTTAGCAAAGAAATTATTGATCAAGAAGCAAGAGAAGCTAACGATTTCTATTTCAAGAAGGAACTTGGTAACTACGTAGAGGACATTTTGCTGAAGGAACTCAACGAAGAACTGGGTGAAAATGTTTTGGAAATTCCAGAACATGTAACTAACGAGCAAGGTGGTCAGGATTTGATATTACGTCTCAATGGAAATGACTTCTATTACTTTGAAATCAAATCAAGATGGACAAGTAATCGTTCTGTACTGATGAGTACAATGCAGCATAGACGTTCTTATGAGAATAGTGATAACTACGCTTTGCTGGCAACAGATATGGTTGGTTATGATATGGATCGGGTGAGAAGACATGAATATCCAAGTTTTGATGAAATAAAGCCTAGAATTGCAGTTTTAGATAATATCGGCAAACTTAACGAGCGGTTGAAGGATGCGACCCAGAATAATGATGACAAGGTACATATAGCTGGTGGTTATCAAGTTCTCGTTTCGCAAGATGTGATTCTGAATGAAGGCAAAACTTTTGAATCGTTCATTGACTCTCTGAAAGACAAAATCAGGCAAGAATTGCAACGACAAAAGTCTGCATCTTAATATTTTAACGAATAAAAACTCTTGTGCGTGCAAATTATCATAACCCACAGAAGGGGATATAACTTGACAAATCCTTACTAGTACGGTTCTTCCTTTTTTTGTTGCTCGGGAAAGTAATGAGTTGAAGAATATACATGTGTAGATTAGAGACAAGAATGAAGTATACGAAACGCACAAAACCGTATAAGATTAATATATAAAAGAATTAGAAAAATAAATATATGTCAAGAGGACTGCCCAAAATAGTAAAAAGTTGCCTTGCTAAGGCACTAGATTCTGCATTGTTAGCTATCGAAACATATAATAAACCTGCCATTAAATTCCGTTCTGGGGGATACATAGTCTTGATGAATATCGCCTGGACTTCTTTGTTTCATGCAATATTTATAAGGCGAGGAATAAAACCATATTATAAAGAGAAAGATGAGCGGCATTACAAGAAAGTTGATGGAGATTATCAATTTGGGGAACTAAAGACTTGTGTTAAGCACTATTTCTGCAACGACGCAAATAGCCCTATCAGAAAAAATCTAGAATTCTTTATCCCACTCAGAAACAAGTTAGAGCATAAATTTATGCCCTCTCTTGATCCTACAATCTTTGCTGAATGCCAATCTTTGTTAATGAATTTTGACAAAATTATAGAAAAGGAGTTTGGAGAATCCTATTGTATTCGAGAGTCATTATCGTTCGCTTTACAGCTTTATTCTTCTAATAGGACAATTGCTACTGCTGTTTCCGATAATCCAGGAGCCAAAAAGATATATGAATGGATAGAAAAGTATCGTTCTTCTATATCTACCGATATATTAAAAAGTGGTGAGTATTCTTTTAAAGCATTTTTAATACAAGTTGCAAATCATGATTCACAAGATGCCATGCCGATTCAATTCATTGCATATGATAAACTAACTGACGAGCAGAAGCATAATGTGGAGAGAGTAACGACACTAATAAAAACCAAGACCGAAATCCATAATGTTACGAACTTAAATCTAATGAAGCCAGGGGAGGTTATAGCTAAGGTCCAAAAGAGATTAGAGAAAGGTAAGGTCGCTAAAGGAAGCAAGCTAGTTGATTACTTTAATCAAGACACACATACTAGATGTTGGAAAAAATATGGAATACGACCAGCAAACAATTCTGAACATCCAGAAGCGACAAATCAGAAATATTGCATTTACGATTCTATGAATAAAAACTATGGCTATACTCAAGCATGGGTAGATTTTCTTGTTTTGAAAATGCAAAACGAGGAAGAATACAAATCTTTGTATGACAGAATCTGATGTCTCTTTTTCCGCATGGTGTCAAAATCAAAATAAATGAGTGGTAATTTCCAAATTGGGAAAAGCCACTCATATTTACGTGTGCGCGCGAGGACTATTTGCTCAACGACCGTTTGAACCTATTACCAGGATAATGTTTGGCATGGGCATATCGCATAGCACGGCGGGCCCAATCGAGAAAGTCTTCATCCTTATCTCGCCACGGCATATCGTTTGATGTGCCGCCACCGCCTGACACCTGGGCTACGCCAGTCGCGCCATCTATTCCGGCAATGAAGACTCTCAAACCTGTGCTTAGCACATCCTTCCAACGGAAATTGTTACGGTCATCAATGAATGAGTCCTCTGCCATCGTATCTGCTTCGGGGATTTCTCGGCATATTTTGACTGCTTCATATAGCACTTGATCAAAAATGGAAGCTTTGAGAATAATCTCGGCATCTCTGTTGATATAGTTTATCATGACATTGTCCTTCTTCATGATTGCGTCCAGCCCTTTCAATTTGGCATTGTAGGTAGATTTGAGACTATCCAATTCCTGATTAACTTGGTCAAGTCTTCCTCGCTTTTCTCTCAAATTGATTCTGATTTCAGTCAGTGTTTGATTGAGGAACTTTATCTGACGCAGAATATCCTCCTTGTTGGAGTCGGATTCCTGTTGTTGCGCTTCAAGTTCTGCTATCTGTGATTGGATTTCCTCTTGCCGACGAGTAAGATTCTCAATCATGGTGGTGAGTCCTTTCACGGCACGACGCTTGGTTTCAAGTTCCTCTTCAAGAGATTTGTTCTCACGATGGAGTTCGCGGTTATGCTCTTCGAGCGACTTGTGACGTGCGCCCGTCTCGTGAATATCATCGCCACGTTCTAGTCCCCATTTCTCATTGACGGCAGCATACCAATCGTGCCATTCTCGCATCTTGTCGCGAGCTGCAACAAGAGAGCCGCCTCCGAACATATCCTTTGCAGATAAACGACCGTCCTCTAAGATTGGAGTAATGGTAGCGTGAATGTGACAGTTTTTCTCGTCACAATGTGCAATAAAAGAAATGATGTTCTTCTCACCGATACGTTCTGCGAGAGCCTTGTAATTGTCGAGAGCGAACAGCTCTATCTCTGGCATACGCTTGATGTGAGCGTTATTTCCTCGTTCTTGAAGCACTTGATTCCCGAATGCAAGTTCATTCATACGTTCACTGTTACCTCCTATAACGAGAGAAACAGAGAGATGTTGAGTGCTTCTTACTATCGGCTCTTTTCCTGTTGCAGCAAGTCTTTCGGCTTTCCATTCTGCGATACGTGCATCTACTTTTTCCTTGATGCAGACCGATTTATCTACTGGAGCAATGACACCTCCTTTGCGTACCTCGAAGTTGAGATGCGCACGACTCTTGTCGTAATTACGTTCTGGGTCATCAAGTTTACATTCCCATCGGGACTCATCCCATTTGCGCTGATGTTCTGCGCTGAGTGCTGGAGTCATCTTCATTTTGCTGACTTCGAGCATAGCTTTTTTACCTTTACCCATATAGTTATCCTGTATAATGGTTTGACATAAATGTGATTTTTCTGCCAGAGCTTGCTCTTTCACAAGGCAGACAAAACCCCTCGGAGAGCCTAACAGCCAAGTGCGCTTGGTGTATTAGGCTACACCAAATGGCTATAATGTCTGCAAGCAGACTCGTTACGGCTTACTTCTCCCAAGGTTCAGCTCCAAGGTATCTGTTCAGATACATCTGGTCAATGGCATTAGGCGTTTGACTGATGTAGGTTTGAACAAAACCGATGGCCTTACGTTTCTTCTCTTCGTTGAAGGATTCCCAAATGGAGAGCGATTCGTTGCGATAAGTACCGAGTTTCGGATATACTGCTTCGATTGCATCAAGAGGGAGCGATTCTTCAACGGCTTCTGACGCTTCGGTAGCATCGTCTGCGATTTGCTGCGATTCGCTATCAGTTGCAATTGCTTTCTTGGCAGCCTTCTTCTTTGCAGCCGACTTCTTTCCCATGGCATTGGTCGTATTGATTTCTCTGCGTTTTGCAGAAGACTCGCGTTGCGCGTCAATGTTGGAGCGAAACAAAGTGAAGATAGCTTTGAGCGCACCATTGCTGAAAGAGGGAGCAGTTTCCTTGTTGGCATACTGGGCGATGGCTTTCGCCATCTGCCCAGCTTCCTTATCATCAAGTTCAGCCAACATCACAAGATGATCAATAGGAATAATAAGATTTTTCATACATTACTAATTTAGAATTTTTGAATACACATTAGCATAGACCTGACTGTTGACAGCATAGCTGCGACTTGCTAACTTTGGGTTGGCATAGAATGTGTGATAGAACGAAACCTGCTGATTGCTACTTGCTGCAGAGATTGATTGTACAGGCTGCACAATGCCAGCAAGAATCAGCAATACACCAACACAATGGCAGTATGCGTCAATATCCTTCTTATTGCCAACATTGGCAGCAATACTTCCACCGAATATGCACTGAAGAGTAAAGGCATCACGAACTGTTCCTAAAGGGCTCTTATCGTCAAGATTGAGTTCTTGAATGGCTATAATCTCCGAAGGAGTAAGATACTTGCGCGTCCAGAAGGAAGTTCATCATACTCGGTTTTGTTGCGACCGAAATTCATGACAACCTTCATGGGCTCATTCATACTGATTGCATTGATAGAAGGCTTGTTTGCCTTAGTTGCCATCTTAACTTTGGTTGTAATGATGGCGAATTCCTTTTTCTTGAACTGTTTCATTTTGAAAGTGTCTTTTGTGGGCTTTCGCCCGGTTTAATACTTTTCTAACTCTTCACATAATTGCCTTTGCTCGTTCGCTTGAGTCGTCCGTCCTGAATGAACTTGTCAATCCATTTGGAAGCAGTACAGGCATTCTCGTTCATTTCTGAAACGATTCGGTCGTAAACGGATTTGTCGAACTCATCCGGAAGTTTGTGATACAACGCATAGCGACGGGCATTGACACCAGTCTCGATGTCGGGGAGGACATTGCGATTGTTCGTCAGACGCAACTTCAAATAGATGTGTATAGAGTGATAGAGCAAGATCTCACAAATACACAACACAGTATTGAAATCCTCTTCGGAACACTCCAGAATAATCCTTCCGTCTGGAGTTCTGGTTGGCGGTAGGGAACTATCGAATGCACGAATGGCTGTAAGCATCATCATCATGCGAAAGGCAATAAGTCCCAACCGTCGGACGATTCCCTGCATACCATTGTCAACTTCATCGCAACACTCATCATTGAGCCTGGCCAGCCACTCAACAAAGCGACGTTGAAGATGAGTTGGCAATACGAATACAAAAGAACCTTAATTTATGAATATATCGAGCAAGTGTAGAAATTCATCACCCATAATCTTGAATACGGCATGTTTCGAGCGAGTCACATCATCGGTGGCGAAGACATCGCGTATTCCTCGACGAAAGGGAATAAAATAGAAGATGAATCGGCTGAGCAGTCCGTTTTCCGCATCGGGTATGAGGTGGCGTATCTGTTCGGGAGTACCAGCCAAGACTACAGTGACTCTCGGATTGTCGATTTCCAAGTATTCTCTATCTTTGCGACGGCTCATACTGATTGTTTCATGATGGAACGCCTTGCGGAGCAAGTCGGAGTAATTGCCATGCTCGGATTTGAGCGTCTAGCTAAGCGTGTCACCCTCGGTCTCAAAGAGTAGCCCTATACCATCGTTGTCATGCAGTATGCTAATCAAAGAGCTTGCGCTGCTATTGGCTAGAATGATCAACGTCTTCCGTGGTGGAGTAACTGGCTCCATCGCTTCAGGATTTTTGCCTTTGCACTTCTGATACTCGGACAGTTCAAGCTTATATTCAATCATCCTCTGGGCAGTCTGTTCGTGTAGACGTTGATTGATTGGTGCCACAAGTTCACGGCAGAGCGTCAAAGCTCCTTTGCCCATACCGGCTTCGGCCACAACAAACAGATAAAGGTTGGAGTAAACCACACGTTCATCATAGACACCACACACATTGTAGAAGCAGACAGATAGGCAGCCAATAGTTCCAAGCAGTATCACATCGCGGTCTTCAATGGAGATGGCATTGCCGACTACTTTCTGCAAGAAGGGCGGCAAAGCTCCGAAAATCTCCTCGGGGAAGTGAGGCAGTTCGCTTTCTGATTTCACCCATTTTGCCGTTTTACCATTTTGGTAATTTGGTAAAATGGTATTAAAAGAGTGATGGAGTTCGATGCCAGCCTGGGCTGCATAATGGAAGAAGGAGGCGATGGTCACACCCGAGCCTCTGCCATTCAGACAATGAGTAAACTGCTTGTCTGTGTTCGCTGGCTCATAATCAGGATGGAGTCGGCTGACTCTGTGAAAGAAGTCTCGTCCACGTTCTCCCAATCCATCGGCCAAAGCGAAACAAATATTCACCCACATACCATAATCGGGGGCAATGTCAACGCCATTGACCTCAATCTCCTGAACAACTCTGTCTATATCAGTAGCGAGGTCTGTTGTAGTCTCAGGAGTGTCATGTGTCTGCAAGGCAGGTAGCGAAGCCTCTTGTTTAGAAGGGGCATTCTCCCAATATGGGGCGGAAAAGATTTTCTTTGACATATTCCGAGTATTTAGGGTTAATGTATGCCTGTGGGTCGTAGGGCAGGAAGCAGGAACGTGCCACGTCGCTTCCTGACTTATCCACAGGTTGTAATCCAGTTGACTTAATCCAGTTGGCAACAGCTTTGAAATAGCGGGAATGCTACCAGCCTTTCAAGTCGATGGGAATAATCCATTTCACGCCATCGCCAGACGGACTTGTGAACATCAGTTCCGTATCGAAGTAGTCGTGCTTTAGAAGTTGCTCTTTGAACCTGTCGGGATTTCCGACATGATCAAAATCGAGGCACAACAAACCTGAGTGCTGAATCAGCTCTTTCTCATTTCGCTTGCGAAACAATCCCGAGAATGTACAGTAGTCAAAGTGAGTTGCCTTGTACTTCTTGGCTTCCGAAGGAGATGTCAAAGAGCGGAGTGTGTCGGTCTGCGGCTTGGCATGGTGACCGACAAGGTAGCGATAGACATCAACTACCGTGATGGCACGGCATGGCTCAATGTTCTGAATGGGTTTTCGGTAAAAGGAGAATCCATGCAGGTCGTCCATACCACGCCAGAAATCGGTTGCGTAGTCTTGCGTCATACTTCTTTCCCTTTCTTTGAGAGAACAAATTAACGCACCTCACGCATAAGGTCTTCCTCGGACTTCTGAGCACCACTCTTAAGCCACTCATCTATCTCAGACTGTAGGAACATAAGTCCCTTGGTCATCTTATGATAGGGTATCGTCTTCTTGGATACCCATTCATAGACGGTCTGCTTCTTGGGATGGCTGGGGTGATAAGCGCAAAGCTCATCGATATTCATCCATCGGGGTGATTCACTGGCGCGCTCCTTCTTGCGCAGGTTGTTGACGTCTTGCTGTAACGTCTCCACTTTGTTGATGAGGTAAGACAATGCCTTGGGCATCTCTTCCAATGTTTTGACTTCGTAAATGTCACACATAGTTACTATATTTTGAATTGTATTTTATGCCTTTTCTTTTGCTTTGGCGATGCAAAGTTATAGCAAGTTTTTTATACGGCAAAATCCGTAAAATGCTGTAAAATAGCGTTTTGTGCGGTGTTTTTGCGTGGTATTTAACAATCAAAACAAGTGGCAAACGAAAGTCAAAAACAATTAAGAGAATCAACTCACTGAAAGTGGCAAAGTTCACCCATTGTCCATATCATTATAAGTGGCAAATGAAAAAGAAATGAAAACACCTTTCAGACTCAAACAAAGATGATTGAGGTTAGTAACAAGTGGCAAATAGTACAATCTGCAACAATGGATGTAAGTGGATAATTCGACCTATTTTCACATGGCAAGAATGGAAAAGGGTCAAGTGGCAAAAGATGTGGCAGAATTCTTCGGGAAACAGTGTCAATACCCAAAAATCACTTTTAACATAAGTTTTTATTCGAGTATGAAATTGCAGAAGAAATCATACTATAAATTCAGTTTTTGCTAAAATACAGGTAAACATGACAAGCAAAATCTTGAAGTAAAAGTAAAAAAATCCATTAAAATTGCAAATCTCGATATTTATATGTATCTTTGCAACGAAGACAATAGATCTTTATTAACTTGTTGCTTAATTCCAGGTTATCAAGGAATAATCTTGCCACTGTTTGATATTAACGTAATAGCTTGTACTTGTACAATTTGCTGTTTCTTAAAGGAATTCAGAAAGGAGATTATGAACATGATTACACTATATCTTAATGGCGTGTTATTTGTGGGTCTGTGGCATCCAGGTTTAAATTGAGATCGGGAAGCGGCAATAAGTGAACGGGATAGTATCCACAAATGACGAGGTTGGTTCAATTCCAACATGCCATACACGGGGGGCACTACTAATAATAGTGCTCTCTTTTTTTATACAAAAAAGCCTCCGAAAGACTCGGAGGCTCAATTTGATAAAACAGGTAGGAATCAGATTGCAGAAACGTTTTCTACGGCATCATTGGTGGTAGCGAGATTCTCAATATGGATGACATCGGCAGCATTGCGCTTGCTCTTATCTACGATATGAGCATAAATCTGAGTGGTTTTCACGTTGGTATGTCCAAGCATTCCCTTGATGGTATAGATATCCGTGTCATGTTCAAGCTGTAGGGTGGCAAAGGTGTGCCTCGCCACGTGCACAATTTAAGCAAAAGCAACGGAAAGTGAATATGAGAGGAATGAACTGCAAGTGGTTGAGAATGAGCAATATTTCATAATTCTGCCAATTGGCTGCAAAGCAAAGCCGAGCAGGATATTGAGTTATTTCAGTTACCAAACCGTTAGCGGTCAGTTACCGAAACCAACACTGCTAACGAGGTGAAAAACAAATAGTTTGTCACCAGTGTTTGTTGCACTGTTCTGCACAACTTTCAATGACGGAGAATGCTTACTGATTGATTATTTTTGCAAACTAAAAAAGTAAGCAGATGAAAGTTGAAAAATTCAAGGTGCTGCTCTACCTCAAAAAGAGCGGATTGGACAAGAACGGTAAGGCTCCCATCATGGGACGCATCACCCTCAACCGAACAATGGCGCAGTTCGGTTGCAAGTTGTCATGTACGCCAAAGTTATGGAATCCACGTGAGAGCAGACTTGACGGCAAGAGCAAGGAGGCTGTGGAAGTGAACGCCAAGATTGACAAGCTGTTGCTGGCAATAAACTCAGCCTACGAGTCACTTGTGGAGCGCAAGACGGATTTTGACGCAAAGGCCATAAAGGATCTGTTTCAATGCAGTGCAGACACTCAGATGACCTTGTTGAAGCAGCTTGACGCCATCATTGCGGACATTGAGTCAAGAATCGGCATCGACTACAAGAAAGGCACGCTGCCAAACTACCAGTACACTCGCCTGACATTGGGATTGTTCGTCAAGAAGCGTTATGGAACTGACGATGTGGCATTCGGTGAGCTTTACGAGCAGTTTATCCGTGAGTACATGGACTTTTGCTTGGACGAGAGAGGTCTTGCACTTGATACAGTCCGCCACTATCTCGCCATATTGAAGAAGACCTGCCGAATAGCTTTCAAGGCAGGACACTCCGAGCGTTATCATTTCATGCACTTCAAGCTACCTCAAAAGAAAGAGAATCCACCAAAGGCATTGACACATGAGGACTTCCTGAAAATTCGTGACCTCGAAATACCAGAGCGAAGAAAATCGTTGGCTTTGACCCGTGACCTTTTTCTTTTCGCCTGCTATACTGGCACGGCTTATGCAGATACGGTTTCCATCACGGAAGAAAACCTCTTTCGTGATGAGGAGGGCAGCCTTTGGCTGAAATACCATAGAAAGAAGAACAAGATGCTTGCACGTGTGAAGTTACTGCCAGAGGCGCTTGCCATGTTGGAGAAATACAAAGACCCGACAAGACCTACTCTTTTACCGCCACAGGAATTTCGAGTGCTGAGAGGTAACATGAAAAGTCTCCGAGTACTATCTGGCATAAGTATGGATTTGGTCTATCATGTTGGACGGCACAGTTTCGCATCGCTCGTTACGCTCGAAGAAGGTGTTCCGATAGAGACTATCAGCAGAATGCTTGGTCACAGCAACATTCAGACCACGCAAATCTATGCACGTGTCACCCCGAAAAAGCTATTTGAGGATATGGACAAGTTCATCGAAGCCAACAAGGACTTCAAGTTTGTCCTGTAATATTATCACAAAATAAGAAAGGAACATAACAATGAGAAGTACATACAAGCAGTTTTATTATATCAACCGTGGCAGAGTAAAGGCAGACGGAACCACATCTATATTTTGCCGTATCACGATTGACGGCAAAGTGTCAGCCATAGCAACAGGTCTTTACTGTGCTCCCGAAGAATGGGACACGAAAAAAGGTGAAGCCAAGAATGCAAGAGTGAACGGACAACTGCAAGCGTTCAGACTAAGAATTGACGAAGCCTACGAGCAGGCAACAAAGGAAAAGGGCATCGTTACCGCCGAGATTCTGAAGAATGTTATTGTTGATGCAAATACTATCCCGATGACATTGCTTGCCACTGGCGAGGAGGAGCGTGAACGCCTTAGGCTGCGCTCTATCCGTATTAACTCAACATCTTCTTATCGCCAATCTAAGACATCGCAGCTAAACTTGCGAGAGTTCATCGGGTTACGAGGAATGAATGACATTGCATTTGAAGATTTGACTGAGGAATTTGGCAAATCTTATAAGTTGTTCTTGATTGGCAAAGGGTATAGTGCATCCAATACGAACCATAATCTTTGTTGGCTGCAACGCTTGGTTTATATCGCTGTTGACAGAGGTCTGCTGAAATTCAATCCATTGGAAGATGTCGGATATGAAAAGAAAGGCTCACCAAAGCGTAGACATATATCCAGAAATGACTTGCTGCTCATTATGGAGACTCCTATGGAGGATAAGGCTTTGGAGTTGGCACGCAGAATGTTTGTTTTCTCCAGCCTTACAGGTTTGGCTTATGTCGATTTACGTAACCTGTATCCACACCATATCGGGATGACGGCAGACGGTAGAAAATACATTCGTGAGAAAAGAGCAAAGACCAACAACGAAGCGTTCATTCCCTTGCATCCGATAGCTGAACAAATAATGTCGCTATACAATACAGCGGATGATAGCAAACCTGTTTTCCCTCTTTCTTCACGTGATTCCATGTGGTTTGAATTTCATTCACTCGGTGTGGCTTTGGGTATAAATGAGAACCTTACCGCACACGTTGCAAGACATACATTCGGAGTAAACATGGTTACTTCGGGCATATCAATGGAAAGCATCGCCAAGATGATGGGGCATTCCAACCTGCGAAGCACCCAGGTCTATGCCGTCATCACCGATGACAAGATATCCAAGGACATGGACAAGCTGATGCAGCGCAGAAAAACAAAAGAAACTGACCAGAATAAAAATAAGGAGGACGGGAAATGAACAGAGGGACAATAACAATCAGTGAGAGTGGAACGGTATCCATGCCGACCGATACTGTATGGATGACAATGCAGGAGATTGCCGACATGTATAATGTATTCGGCTGCTATGTGCGCAAGGCTGTCAAGGCTGTATTCAAGGACGGCATTCTGAAAGAGCATAGTGTGCGCCGTCATGTCAGGAAGAACGACCGCATCAGCTATGATGTGTATAGCCTTGAACTCGTCATTGCGGTAGCCTTCCGTATTGACAGCATTGAGAGCAGAGCCTTTCGGGAGTTCATCATGCAGTCCGTCATCGGCAGACAGACAAGCCGCACTAAACTGGTCTGTATCTTTACAGAGAATGCAATGGCATAGACCTGCCATAAAGCAACGTTCCTTGGAGGCTTTGCGCCTCCAGCCACTTGGGCGAACCACCGCAGTGTGTTTTAGCATGGTATTAGATTTATACAGGTAACACAAATGATACCCGGCAAACACGAACAACTCGGTATAGCCAATAAAACGAGGCGACAACCTATAACAGCCACACTCGGTAAGTTATACGTTGTCGCCTTGTTCATTTCACCTCACTCATCAAGGACATTCTCCTACACACCTTTCATTCTGTACGCCTCACGATAGTTAGCCATCAGAATCTTCTGAATGTCGGACTCGCGGTAGAGTATCTTTCCGCCAAGCTGGATATACGGAATGACACCGTTGTTTCGGTAGTCCTGCAGGGTTCTTCGGCTCAGTTGCAGCCTGGCGCAAAGCTCCTTGTCCGTCATAAACCGCTCACCGCCAAGCATGGGGCGGTAGTTCATCACGGCACGTTCAAAATTGTCAACCATTCGGTTGAGGTGGTTCACGATGTGGTTCATCCACTCGCTGTTTCTTGTCATTACTTCATTGCTCATAGTTGTCTCGTTTTATTGTTGATACTTACGTTACTCGGTTTACTTGCTGCTTTGGATTAAGTGGCTGTTGTATATTGACAGTCTAACCTGTGCGCTTGCGAAAGCGCATGTCCTTTTTCTTGTCCTCCACTACTGCTACGATAGCCATCACGTCCTCCGGCTTGTAGTAGGTCTTGTGGCTGATTTGCGTATAAGCCAAAGTTCCGTTGTCCCGAAGCGTCTGCACTGTCCGTGGGCAGATGTTGAGCGTCTGACACACGTCCTGCGTGTCGAGCCACTTGTTCATGGTCTTGTCCTCACTGCGCTCACGGATTCTGTCCATGCGCTTCACGAAGTTCTCCAACTGGGCATCAAGATAGTTGAATGCCTCTTCCTCGAATACGATGAATCCCATACATTTCTTTTTTCTAAGTTAATACTATGTTGTATGTCGCAAAGCTCCACGCATATGCTGTGCTCCACGTTTGTGAGTGCAAAGATAAGGCACGGCAATCTAAAAACAAGCGTTTTCAATTTCTGTGGCAGTATGTTGCCGGGGTTTGCCGACATCAACGCCAAAAGCAACAAGAAAAACTTGCACGACTGCAACGAATACATGAACAATGATGAGTTGAGAAATACGTTGAAGTTCTCACAACTATCTCGGTATGCAAATAAGCAAGCCACAACTAAATTGCCACGTTACACCCAATCAGTTGCATGGCTGCACTCAGTACACTTACTTTGCACCCGACAATCGGTCAATGGTGCAAACCGTGACCACTATACTAACAAATAAAACAGCATAAGCTATGGCAAGAACAAAAGATGTAGTCTTGGCTCCTGGGCAAAAGGAGCTGATGGAAAAAGAGTATTTGGATTTTGTTAAACCATCTACGTATGGCAACAAAGACAATCCAAGTAGTTGTAATTCTCTCTATGATGATGTAGAGAACCCAGAGTTGAGAGCAATTGTAGAGAAAGTTGCAGCAACATCTCCCTATAGAGAGGAAACATCACCGAATGAGGCTCAATCGCCACCGAATCCGCTGAAGCGCATCAGCGGCAAGCAGCGCAAGGCAACTTTGGAGGAGTATCAGCAGACCTTCCTCCAGGTTCCAAGGATTGACGACCGCAAGCCAGTCTTCGTCAGTTCCGATGTGCGAGACCGTCTTGATCGTGTCGTCCGCATCCTCGGAGGGAGACGCATGAGCGTATCGGGCATCATCGAGAACATCGTGCGCCACCACCTAAGCCTTTATGAAGAGGACTTCGAGGCTTGGCGCAAATTGTGAGAATTAAGGTCTGCGACCTTGGACGTGGATAGCTGAAAGGCTGTAGTTCCAACTAACGTGTTCTGAGAGGGAGCGAGGTTATGTTTTGGGAACCCCAAAACGCCTCGCTCCACCATGAGGGCGGAGATTTTTTGCTCCCAACGGTCGCAGAAAGTGAGTGTACCAACTATAAACAGTGTATCGAATGACAAACGTACAGGAACAAGACAAGAGAAAGGGCGGAAGACCGCCCACAGGCAGGGTTCGCAAGCTGTCGAAGTCTGTCACGGTAAAGTTCTCGAAGCCAAGCTACGAGGCATTGAGACTGAGGGCGAGAAAAGTCAACCGCAAATTGGCGGAGTACATTCGTGAGTCCGTCTTGAACGGCGAGGTGGTCAGTGGACACAACACTGAGACGATAGCCATCGCCAAGAATCTCATCGGCATGGCGAACAACCTCAACCAACTTACCAAGCTGTCGCATCAGAGAGGTTTCCATGAAACTCATGTGTATGTGGTGGACTTGTTGAGAAGATTGAAAGCCATTCTTTGTGAATACAGACAAGCATCCCAGACCTTAAAATCAAACATAGGCAGGAAGGAGGCAACGATATGATTGGCAAGCTAAAGAAGGGATGCTCTTTTGGTGGTTGCATCCGCTATGTTACAGGCAAGGACGAGGCTAAAATCCTTGCTTCCGATGGTGTTTTGCTCGGCACGAAAGCCGAGATGACGCAAAGTTTCGAGCTACAAAGGCAGCTAAATCAAAGGATTAAGAAGCCTGTGGGACACATCGCATTGAGCTTCAAGCCCGAGGACAAGCCACGTTTGACGGATGAACTCATGGCTAAGATAGCCCTTGAATACATGCGGATGATGGGCATTACCGATACCCAATTCATCATTGTAAGGCATCACAACACGGACAATCCTCATTGCCATATTGTGTACAACCGCATCAATAACGATGGCAAGCTCATATCAGACAGGAATGATTACAGACGTAATGTGCAAGTTACCAAGGCTCTAAAATCCAAGTATGGACTTACTTACGGAACGGACAAGAGCAAGACTAACACGCGCAAATTGCGCAATGCGGAGCGTGCCAAATACGAGATTCACAATGTTGTCAAGGATGTCTTGAAAGCCGCAGGTAGTTGGCAGAAGTTCAAGAATGAGCTTGCAAAGCGAGGTGTTCTCTTGGAGTTTGTCTATAAGGACAAGGAGCGAACCAAGATGCAAGGCATCCGATTCAGCAAGGATGGATATAGCTTCAAGGGTACGCAGATTAGCCGAGAATACAGCTTTGTCAAGTTGGATGCAAGACTTGGCACAGAGTATAATCGTGTATCGCCAAGAGCCGAATCTATGCAGGGAGGACAACCAAGTTGTCACCAAGTAGAACAGACTCAACTAACGGCAGAACATACCCAAGACCCTTGGAGTGGTATTTCTTCCATCGGCTTGTTCGCTCCGTCTAATGCCCAAACTTATGAGCCATTCCCAGAGGATGAATCCGCCAAGAAGAAAAAGAGAAAACGCAGAAAGGGCTTCAGCCTTTGATGCAAGTTACAGACTTAAAAATAGAATCGAACATGAAAGAAGAACTATTGGAAGCCATCTACGGCACAGTTGAGAGATTGGAGCAGAAAGTTGATGAACTTTCTGTCTCCACAAAGAACGCAAGAGCGAAAACCGTTCCTGCAAGTAATGACATAACCAAGTTGGATAAGTCAATCAATGCGATGTTTATCAAAGAAGAGGAAGTCAGAGGTAAAATATCCAAATTAAGAGATGCCATTATCGTTTTTGCTGACCTTATTAAGGTTGAACTTGGCAAAAATGAGCAGCGAAGCAAGTTCTTGGTTGATGCAGTCAAGCAGATGAGACAAGGGAATGATATTTCCTCAAAGGCATTGCAAGATAAACTTGAAGTAATGAACAAATCACCTCAAAAGAAGATTGTAACCCATCGTTTCGAGCCAACCTCAAAGAATGTTCTTCTTTTCATTGGTGGCTTGGTCTTATCTCTTGTTATCTCAATTTGGTGCAATCTCACCCAATGGCGAGATTACCAAGATTGGGAGGAGGCGGACTTGAAATATAGGGCTTTGAAGATGGTGCTTCCATCCGATGACCCTAATATTCGTTATATAGAAAAAAACTTCACTGTATGCCGAAATGAGAACATTATTGATGAAGTAAAAAATCGTGTTGCTTTTTATGAGGATTCTATTCTTCAACACTATAAAATGGTTGAAATAGCGGCATATAAAGATAGTGTAGCTAACAGACTTTGGGAAGAATCAAAGATGATTAAACGTGTTATAGGGTGCTCTAAATAGTTTTTCATCAAGGATATAGAATAAGAATCAAGAGGACTAAATCTTAATTTTGCCTCTTGATTTTTCTCTATTAGTTTAAAAAATAGTAAGGTATTCTCTTCTTTTTTAAAATAAGATAATATACAATGTTGTTTTCTTTGTTCTTGGCATTTAATACTATTGGATTTTCACTTCTTGCGTTGCATGTAGATTCTGCAAGTGTATGATTAACCAACAATGACTCTAATTTCTTCAATAATGCAGGATTATTATTGTTTAGGTCTAATTGTAGCTCATTAACTCCATTGTAAATATTGTTGAAAGAAAAAGTCAAACTATATTTTTCGTTTGTTTTTTCAAATAAGTAATGCCCTTTTTCTATGAGGTTAAAATTATTGTCAAACATATATAAATCATTTGTGCAATTATAGACCATATATATATATACTGTTGAAGAAAAGGGGGGACGGACTGGATTGCCGACTTGAAAAGTACAATATGCATCTGTTATTTTCACTGTACTGTTTGCTATATTTTTTGTAATATTGTCATAAACTGAAATTTTAGTTATACCTTTTGTTATAGGATTAATTGTTAGTGTATTTTGTGAGTAATTAATATTTAAAATAGAAGCATCTTCAACATTAATTTTATAGTCTCCACTTCCTTGTAATGTGACTTGACTTATTTCACCTATAGGACACTCTAGATATCTTTCCATTTCGATTTTGCTAATCGTATCTCTACTTTCATTACATGATACAATGAAAACAGAAATAAATATACTAAATATGATAAATCTTTTCATAATGCCAACATTAAAGAGCGGAAGTCAATAATAAAGACTTCCGCTTATAGAATGAGTTATATTTATTTACTATGAATTTCTGTAATTTCCCAAAAATTCATATTGTATGTACCTAAAGAGGTTTCAAAATCGGTCGATGTATCGGCATTTACTTTATAATAGCCATTATCTGGACCTCCCCATCCCATATTGGCATGAAAATACAGGTCATATCTTTTTAAAATTTCTCTTGTTGTCTTTTGACATATTGCATATCCATCTATCACCCATGCATGTGACCCCTTTTTAGCTGTTGCTGTTGCAGCATGTGTTCCTCCCATTATAGCAACACATGGCATTTTCTCATTTACATTAATTGTTGTAAGTAATGGGTCTGGAGCATATTTACTATAATATTGTCCACAAGATACATAATTCTTCAAATAATTAAGTAACTCTAGTGAACCTGTAGAACTACTACCAACTGTAGGAATAGATGTATCCTCATATCTTCCGTATTCTCGTTCTATATAATTAGGATGACTCTCTGTTTTCTCATACATATCTTTTATGAGAGTTGTAACCATCTTAATGCTTTTAGAGTCTCCATAATAACCTATTGCAGGTTGTGCTGTTAAATAATTCCAATCAATATCAACATCACCGATTTTTATATTTGGCGCAACTGCGGCTAAGGCTTGTGCACCAGCAATGATTCCACATCCTGCAGGATAGTAAGATTCGAAGTAAACTTTTTCACCAACAGGTACATATGCTTTTGGAAGCAATCTATTATAAGGCTCATCTTGTGACCATTCCGTTTTTGCCACAGGACCGATTAATTTTATTATACGACTTTGAGGCTTTTCGTAAGCAACAGAACGAGTTCCAATCTGCTTGGTATTGAACACCTTTTCAATATCATTCTTATTTACGGAATCCTTGCCAAGAACTTTTGCTATTTTCTTTAACGATGAAATTCTTTTACTCTGATATTCAGAAATTTCAGACATCAAAGTAGCCTCTGATAGTTTAAGCATCATTCCTGCACCTGTTTCATCACGATTCTCGAATTTTCCATTTGGAACATAGGCGATAACACCTGCGTTTCTTTCGTCTGCAGAAACAATAGCATATCCTTCTTGTCCTGAAATAGAAACTTTAACTCGACACATAGGTATGCTGTCAAAACTTAATCCACCACTACGTGTAACAAGGTTTGTAGCATTTTTGACAAAGTACTTAGACTCTATTGAAAGTTGTGGAGAACTTGCACTACGAGTATTTCCATTCACCGAGTGCGAAAAATCAAGCACCATTTGAAGAACTTCTTCTTCATCTAATGTTCTTGGATTGTCTAAAGCTATACTTGCTAATTCCTCGTCTGAAAATTCGATTTTGGAACTCGCAATGTCTGAAGATGAAAAGTCCTCAGTGTCTGTACATGACAGAAATGCGCAAGCGCAAATCAAAGGTAAAAAGATTTTCTTCATAATCCTTAATATTTTAAATCCATTAATAACTTTTTTATTATAAACGATAATTTTACCAAAACATTGCACTTAAATATATCAAATTTACGTCTTTTAACTTAATTAGTACGAAATACCAACCGCATATGTTAAAGTTTTCTAATAATAACATTGAACTATCATTTTTCCAGAAATTAGATTTATCTTGTGTACACACAATCGAAGCGTTCTTTGTATATTGCAAAGTTGTGAAAGAAAAAGAATATAGCTTGTTTCTAAATCGTTAGTAGTTACACTTTTTAAAGTACTTAATCCACTGATATTCAATTAATAAAAGATTTTGTTATGACTCGTAGCCATGAACCTTTTCAAGCTGACCGCCGAGATTGTAGGAGTAGGTGGTTTTCTCCTCATCAGGATAAATCACCTCCAACAGACGGTTGTGGCTGTCGTAAGTCCATTGCGCCACGTAGGTCGCTATCGCCTGGTTAGGCACAATCATCGTGCGGGGGTCTTCGTCACCTCGCCCATCTTGCCATAGAAATACTCAATGGCACCTGTTCCGTCCTCACGGAGCATCAAGCGACCGATACGGTTTTGAGAAGCGTTGCGACCATTATAATAATACTTTACATTATTCTCTGGATGGTTCGGGTAATTGATACCTGTCAGACGCAGATAGTCGTAATCGTAGGTGATGAACTTGCCTTCCTTCGCAAGGTTGGCTGTCTGCTTGGTAAGCACATTGCCGAGAGCATCATAAGTACAACTTTTATGGAATAAACGATATTTGGCGAGTTGCAACATATTTAGTGCATTGTTGATATTCGTCAGAATCTTTGCGTAATCTTTACGTTGATTTTCAAGTCATTCTTCATCATTGCCAAAACTTTTATATACTTTTGTAAATTCAAAGCGGCATGTTCCGCCAACAAATAACCAATATACAATAAACACAGTAAAATATGAAAAAGAATTTGATGATTTTGGCAGTTGCAGCTCTTGCAGTCTTTGCTTCTTGCTCTGACAAGAAGGCTGCCCGAAGTGTAGTTGGTAAGGATACAACAAGCGTGGTGGGTAACACGGCTTCCGATAAAAACAATCTGGATTTGGCATCCGTAGCAGGAACTTACGAGGGAACATTCCCTGCGGCTGATGGATCGGGTATAAAGACTGTGCTCACCATCAAGGCTGACGGTACATATCAGATTGAGCAGGATTACATTGTCCAAAAGGATGGGCATGACGAGGCAAGCGGAGTATTCAAAGTACTCGATGACAATGTACTGATGCTTGTACGTCCCTCAAGCGGTGAGCATACCTTCTATAAAGTGAAGGATGACAATAACATTGTTATGACAGACTCGGTTGGCAATGAACCAGAAGGTGAAACCGCCAAACACTATGTGTTGAAAAAGAGAAAGTAAAAAACAACGTTACAAATAAAAATCCGTGGATAGGTTAATTTCTTATCCACGGATTTCTATTAGTAGGAAGTAAAAATTTGAACACAGCTAATCTCAACTATCTAATAATAGTGGGAGTCAATAAACTGCTTTTTTGAGAAAAATCTCTCTCTTTGTATTTTTTTATTTCACATCCTTCTTTTATTAAAATACTATCACCACTAAACAAAATAGCTTCATTAAATGAGCTCATATTTAAATTAGAACGCATACAATGAAGCACATGTTTTTTTAAATCATACCAATAGTAGTATCCTTCTTTGAAAAAAATAGCTCCATCGATATCCGATGACACATCTCTGCTTGTTGTATATTTATGAGTTATAATTTTATTAAATCGCTTATCTAAATATGACAATGTTATATACCTGTAGCTTGAAGAACCCGTAAGGAAAAATACATAATCAGTGCCAAATAAAATTTTTGGTACAGACTGTTGCTTTGTCTTGCTATTTAAATAGTAATCAAGAGTATCAATATAATTTGTAATACTTACCTGAAGTGAATAGGAGTTATCTTCTGCAGGTACAAGTTTAACAAATATGCCATTTTTTGCAAATACACTCTTAAATCCTATCTTATTAATGACATCAATGCTTACATTTGTTTCTTTGGCCACCTTATTAGAATCAGAACACCCTAATATCAGTAACAGCAATATTATCATAACACCTCGGTAAAAAAATACCGAAGCGTTATGATAATAAAGAGCATTATAAAGGTTTGTTTTTACTTCCATTTACTTTTCTAAAGTTTCTATTTAAATTTACACCTTTAATAATAAAGTTAGAAACAGGTCTCCAGAAAATAGTTCCGCCATATGCAGCCGAAGAATTATATAAGACCATTCCTTTCCAATACCCTTGAATTGCTGGACTATAAGTAAGTTTTTTACCTAACATTTGAAATTCAGGATTAAATATGGCATTTTTGTTTCCAGATGCATTTTTTAGCCTATTCCCGCCAGCCCAATAACTATAGAAAGTTTGGTAATGGGAACGGGAAATTCCTAATCCTTGATTTTTCGATTTTACATGCTCCCAGCCTTTTATTGCCAAGTCAAAGCCATCCCATCTTATAGCACCATTTGAAAAATCTTTTCCTCCAGTTATAGCATTAAGGACAGCAGCCATACTATATTCAGCATTATTGTTGTATTGAGTATTGTTTCCTCCATCTCTATAACCAAAGATACCTTCCGTTTGTATTGTTTGCATTATACTTTTTCCCTTATAGTCTGCAAGGTTCTTTATAGCACTTGCTAATGCAAAAGATTCGATTTTATTACCAGATGACTCTTGGGCAACGGTATTAGCGAATATATTTAATTCACTGTTTTTCAGACTTAAGACATTTGCATTTTGAAAATGATTTCTTCCAGCTTTGTCTTTAGACACAGCGTCTGCGAGATAGGCAATATTATCTTTTCTTCCATCATTACCTAACCATCTTCCAGCCTTATTATAATAATCCCCCATGCCATCAGGGTCAACTAAAACAACGGGGTTATTATGACAAAATCCATATGTTGTAATGTTTGGATATTCTTCTTCCAAAGGGTCTGTAGTCGTCCACAAACTCACCCTTGGGTCATAGTATCTTGCCCCATAGTAATACAATCCGGTCTCCTCGTCGAATTCCTTCGCATTGAAAAGATAAGGCGTATTCCAAATGTTGTTGCGCTCCTCAACAAACACTTCACCAAAAGGAACATACTCTATATGCTGCACCACCTCGCCGTCAAGGTTGGTGATGTAACTACTGCTACCCAAGTGGTCTGGGTGGTAGTAGAACTGCATCTTCTCGTATGAGTCGCCCTCTTGGAAGTTGTTCTTTGCAGCTCTCGCTAAAGCTCGTGCCTGAGCAGCCTCCAAGCTGCCGTCATTACAACAGAAGCCCTTGCCATCGACATAATCGTTGTTGTCCTCGCCATTGTACGGCACTGCAAAGGTTGCATAATTATCCTTAA
>OFMS01000800.1_pt1 | contig 28470 bp, 26 predicted proteins | sample 1541871 | NCBI WGS metagenome assembly OFMS01 (sample SAMN04209251, study PRJEB22552) | human gut metagenome | biome: gut; material: feces | host: Homo sapiens | place: USA: Oklahoma
TGTAGATTCCTCATTTTCCACAGAAGTTTGTTTTTTAAACTTCTTTAATTCCTCTCCAAATTTTTTCTCATCTGTTTTCTCCGGCATAAAGGTTTTCACGTAGATGACGTTCACCTTTCCAAATCCCTGTCTGCGTTTCTCAATCAGACCAATCCCTGTTTCGTCATCCAGTTCTCTCATGGATTTGATGGCTTTATTTCTTCCACAGTTCAGTAATTCCATAATATCTTCGATAGAAAAGTAGATATATGCCCTGTTCTGCTCATCAAACCACTGATTTTTGATAGACAGTGACATACGATCCAGCATCAATCCATATAAAATTTTAGCATCACTGGATAAATCCTTGAAGTAGCTGTCTGTAAATAATGCTTTTGGTATACGGTAGAAGCTGAACTGGTCAGCTTCTGTTCCGTAAAAATAATTAAATGTCATTTTTTTCTCCATATGTGCCTCCTTTCGTTCTCTGTACAGAAGTCCTCTTTTTAAACTTCTTTGACTTCTCTTTTTCATTTTTTTCTATCTTTAACAGTTCTGTTCCTGCATCCATTTTTCTAATAATGATTCAATCACCTGTTCCATATCTTTGGCTGTATAATCATCTGGAAAATACTTGGTCAGTTTCTTTTCTGAGAAAGTAAGAGACCGGGATACTTTCTTTGCCATCACACAGTTATTGAAAATCGATAACATCTGAATCTGATTGATTGGTCCATCATTCAGCTGATTTCTGAGTGCTGCAATCTGTTTTGGTTTGATAAATCCAGTGTCTCTGATATATTCGTAAATCCATTCCTGTACTTCCTTATCGATGTAGGAGATATCAATAGCAACTGTAAATTGGAGCTTTTTCTTATCTACTAGATCTAAAAGTTCTGGTATTAATTCCGTGAGACGAATATATCTTTGAACCTGTCGTCCACTTTCTCCATTATCCTTTCCAATGAGATCTGCCGTCTCATAATTCCCGACATTTTGTCGGGGATTTTCTTTTGTCGGACGACCTGCTGTTCTTCTCATAGCATCCATTTTCATCTTATATGCAAACGCCTTTTCACTTGGAAGCAATTCTTCTCGTTGGATATACTCCATAGCATCTATAAATTCCTTTTGTTCCTCTATCGTTAAATACGAAAGTTCCACAGCTGGGTTAAATGAAAGTTCACCGTTATCCAGCTTTTCCAGTAACTCAGGAATCAAATCCGTCAGTTTCAGATACCGCTGTACCTGTTTTGCGCTGTCACCAAATTCTTCACCAATGATTTCTACTGTCTTTTTTCCTTTCAACGGGTAGTCAGACTGGCTACTTTTTCTTCTTCCTCCGGTTCGCTTCATAGCTTCGTTCTTCATCTTATAAGCAAAAGCCTTTTCACTGAAACTGATTTTTTCTCTGTGCAGATTCGAATCTACCATATTCAAAATAGCTTCATCTTCATTCATTACACGAATTATTACCGGTACTTTTCGATACCCCAGTAACTCAGCAGCATGTCTTCTCCTGTGTCCCGCTATAATCTCGTAAACTCCATCCGGCACAGGTCTGACAATCAACGGAGTGAGAATTCCGTACTTCTCAATACTTTCTTTTAATAAATGCATCTCATTATCATCTTTCACTTGAAAAGGATGATTTTTAAAAGAACGAAGTCTTTCAATCTCAATTTCAATGATCTTCTCATCTTCATTCTTCTGGATAAATTCTTTCGTTACTTCCGTCATCATTTCCTCCTTCTTCGGTCAGACTAAAAAATGCTCGTCTGGATCCGATTATTTTTGAAATCAGTTCCAAACGAGCATCTCGTTTTCTATTAGCTATAGCTAATATATTTCTCTATTGTTTCAGCTAATATATGTTTGCAAATTATATTCTTCAAAGAATTTCTCCTTTGATCTACTGTATTTTACATTCCTAAATCAATGGTGACAACAGATACTTCCCCAAATGTTAGCAATATCTCTGATACAGTCTGTTTGCAAAACGCTATTTTTTATTAGCTGCCAGCTAACAATTATTTCATTGTATTAGCTGAAAATCATCCTCAAAGCAATAAAATCATGCATTTTTTTTATCAAAAAAGCGCCCCATTATTTGCATTTCTGCTACAACAATTTCCTCAAAATCTTTTTTTCATTTGTTCTCGAAAAATCACTCAACCGATAGGATCGAACTCTTGTCTTGACAATGAGCGGAATCAAAAAACCATTATTTGCAAGTTTTGCGCATCTATTAATAACTGTTTTGTTGGTTACACCAATCATTTTACTTACTTCAATTGGTGTAAACTCATATAATCGCTTTTTTAACAGGAACACTAAAAACTCTTTTTCTTTTGCGTTTAAATAGGATAGGCTTCCTTCTAACTCATCGTTCTCGGTCTCTTTCGATAACTCATATACCTTTTTAGAATACAATTCCATCATTTTCAAAAAATAATTGATCCAAATTTCCGGATGCGGAGGATTTTCTCTTCCTGAATAATACAATGCAGGTAATCCCATTTGTAGAGACGCATAATACTCATATGAATCATAGGCAAAATATTCTTCCAAAGAACCTATTCCATTAAAACCGTACCCATAATAATCAAGAATATATCCTGACATCAGTCTGGCAGTTCTTCCATTCCCATCTTCAAAAGGATGAATGGTAACCAGTTGATAATGGACTACAGCAGCAATGATTAACGGATGATCATCTGTAGTATTTACATATTCAACAAGTTCCTCCAGCAATATTGGAATATCTATATACTCCGGTGGAATATATTCCGGTACTCCCGTTTCAGAATCATATACTGCAAATAATACGCCTGGCGGCATAGGACCTCTTAATCCTATCTTTTCTTTTGAAGCACCTTTTTCAACTTTTCTTCCAAAAGATTTAAGGCCAGAAAGTAATTACGAACTTCTTGTTCTGGTTTTAAAAAATGTTTGTGAGGATCGCTATCAATGGCTTCATTTGCCTGTTTTTCAGTCAATGGATTTCCCTCAATCTTATTAGAAGCATATGAACTTTTTTTCTTAGAGTTTTTTCTAAGTCTATTTTTTGTAACAGGTGGCATTTCTATCGTGCTGAGAGAAAAACGATTTTCATCAATTTTCGATATCATTTTTAAAATTTCATTCGTTAGTGTAACTTTAATCACATTGTCCACCTCCATTTCATCAATATATATTATATTGTTTCACGAATTATTTTTCCACTAAAATTACACTATTTTTTCACTATTTTTTCTTTGCAAATTATATTCCGCAAAGAAATAATTTCATGCATTTTTTCTAATCAGAAAAAGCGCCCCATTATTTGCATTTCTGCTAATAATCGAACGCTTCCTACCAGCGTCTCGTATAGGAATCGAACCTATAATTGAGTCTTAGGAGGACCCTGTTATATCCATTTAACTAACGAGACAAATATTATTTTAAGCTTAAAAGATATCTTTATTTCAAAGAAATACTCAAAGCATGGTTATTTTATCACAAAATTATCTTATTGTAAAGGAGAGGATCCTCTCCATCTTTTCTAATGATCCTCTCCTCTTACAAACGATTTGAAAAACAATTATAAAATATTTACAAAAACTCTTTCCGCCATCCAGCTAGAAATTAATTCTTCCCTGCATCCAGACAACGCCTTTAAACCTTCTTCCTTCCTTTGGCTCACCAGTCAATCCCGACGCTGGCACGCAGACGTCAAACTTAAGTCCATTGACCTCTAATTTCATAATATAAAGAGATTCTGTGGTCAGTTCATTCTCCACTTCATATAATTCCAGGATCTCTCCCAGTACCGAATAGCAATCGCATTCCACTCCATACGGCATTAAATAGCTTTCCACAATACTGAATACATCTTCTGATGCAAGGCGTCTGGATACTTTGGAATACGTATCGATATCTTCCAAAGTTAAGCTTTCCATCGCCTGCGGATCTCCATTTTTTGCTGCACTCATCAACATCATGCGGTTATGAACATCTTCCTGCTGCTTCTTCTGCTGTTCCTCATTCTTTTTGATAGGAAGAAGTATCGTTCCTTCATTCCCAAGCCCTGATAATGTCACAGATTTATAACGAATAGACGCACCCTTTCGCTGTATTTCCTTCTTATACTCCATGATATTCTGCAATGTGAAAATCAAATTAATTCCCACTTTTGGCTCTTCGCAGATTCCCACATAAGAATCCTTATCGATACGTTGTTCAACAAAAATATCTGCATAGGATGTCACCCCAGTACCAATCAAATATGGACAATAATAGTCTGGTGAAAAGATCTCATCCTTCTCCAAAGTCCCATACAGAGATATTCCAATTCCTGGTGCATATTCTTTTCGGTATTCACAGAAATCTTCCTCTCCCTGTGAAACCAGATCGTACTGGGTAAAGGAATCCTTGGTATCTCTGATCACTTCTTTTTGCGCTTTTTTCCCTTTTACTAGTCCAAATCCTATGGATTTCAGGTATTGATGCATATTTGTTTTCCTATAATTTTTATTCTAAATTCAATCTATTTCTTTGGTGTCAATTTTGTCATTCCGCCCATATATGGCTGTAATACTTCCGGAATCTTCACAGATCCATCTTCCTGCAGATTATTCTCAAGGAATGCAATTAACATTCTCGGCGGAGCTGCTACTGTATTGTTTAATGTGTGAGCAAAGTATTTTCCGTCTTCTCCCTTTACGCGAATTCCAAGACGTCTTGCCTGAGCATCTCCAAGATTAGAACAGCTTCCTACCTCAAAATACTTCTTCTGTCTCGGAGACCATGCCTCAACATCACAGGATTTCACTTTCAAATCTGCCAAGTCGCCAGAGCAGCATTCCAGTGTACGAACCGGAATATCCATAGAACGGAATAAATCAACCGTATTCTGCCACAGCACATCATACCATTTCTTGCTTTCTTCCGGCTTACATACTACGATCATTTCCTGCTTCTCAAACTGATGGATTCTGTAAACTCCACGCTCTTCAATTCCATGTGCTCCCTTTTCCTTACGGAAACATGGAGAATAGCTGGTCAGTGTCTGTGGAAGCTGATCTTCTGTCAGCATTGTATCAATGAATTTTCCAATCATAGAATGCTCACTTGTACCGATCAGATACAGATCCTCTCCTTCGATCTTATACATCATTGCATCCATCTCTGCAAAGCTCATAACTCCCGTTACCACATTGCTTCTGATCATAAATGGAGGAATACAATAAGTAAATCCTCTTCCAATCATAAAGTCTCTTGCATAAGAAAGAACTGCAGAATGTAATCTTGCGATGTCTCCCATCAGATAATAAAATCCATTTCCCGCAACTTTTCCTGCACTTTCCAAATCAATACCGTTAAAGCTTTCCATAATTTCTGTGTGATATGGAATCTCATAATCCGGAACTACTGGTTCTCCATACTTCTGAATTTCCACATTTTCACTGTCGTCTTTTCCAATCGGTACGCTTGGATCAATGATATTTGGAATTGTCATCATAATCTTTTTGATCTTTGCTTCTACTTCTTTCTCTTCTGCAGATAACTTTTCCACACGATCCGCATTTTCAGCTACTTTTTTCTTCAGCTCTTCTGCATCTTCTTTTCTTCCCTGTGCCATACAAGCGCCGATTTCTTTGGAAATTTTATTTCTGTCAGCTCGAAGTGCTTCTACTTCCTGCTTGATCTCACGGTTTTTCTGATCCAATTCTAGAACCTCATCTACCAATGGAAGCTTTTCATCCTGGAATTTTTTCTTGATGTTTTCCTTTACAACCTCTGGATTCATTCTCACAAATTTCATGTCTAACATAACTATATCCTCCTCATCTTGTCTAAATCATTCTTTTCTTACTATTTTTTTATTTTTTCTTTTTTAATTCTTTTCCTTAGACTTCTTCTTTTCTTTTACGTCTGTCTCATACGGATCAGAAAAAATTGCCTTATCCAGTGCTTCAATTTCTTCCTCTGACAATTCTACATAACTTTCACCGTTCACAATTTCTTTTGCATACGTGTAACAACCTTCCCGGCTATGCATTGCATTTAAAATCCATCCGCTGTTCTTACCATTTAACATTGCCAACACGAAACTAAGCTTTCCGCCCATTTCATTAAACGCATCATATTTGACAATCCCTATCTTCTGATAATCACTTTCCATCCGCTTATTAATTTCTTTAATATCCATGCGGTTTTGCTTTGTGATTTTCAGAATTGCTTCCGCTTCCGCAAATTTATCTACCAGACTCTCTTCCAAAGTCTTCCCATCTTTTCCCTTCATAAACGTTGCATAACTGCTCTTTAACCGATTATACTTCATCGTTACATTTACATACAACACAAAAAGTACAATAATTAAAATCAGCAAAAACAGGAATATAAATGCAGGATCAATTCCTAATGCTTTCAATATTTTACTTTCCATAAATCTTTATTCTTCCCTTCTTAAGCTCATCAGAAGTTCGAACACTCGTTCTAACTCTTCATCTGAATAATATTCGATCTCTATTTTTCCTTTTCCCTTCCCTTTAGAAGCGATATGAACCTTTGTCCCTATAACTTCTTTCATTTTTTCCTCTAAACTGGTATAAATAAATTGATTTTCTTCTGTTTTCTTCTCTTTTTGCTTCTTTGGATTTTTAATTTCTTTGATCATTCGTTCAATATCTCGAACACTCAATTTTTCATCAAAAATCAGATTTGCCAATGCATACTGCTGCTCTTTATCATCAATTGCCAAAAGAGCTCTCGCATGTCCTGTTGAGATCATGTCATCAATAATCATTTGCTGTACTCTTTCATCCAGTTTCAGCAAACGCATAGAATTCGTAACCGCTGTACGACTCTTTGACACTCGTTCTGCCACTTCATCCTGTTTAAGATTAAACTCTTCCAGTAATCTCTTAAAGGCCATTGCCTCTTCAATTGGATTCAAATTTTCTCTTTGGATATTCTCAATCAATCCAATTTCAACAATTTCCTGTTCTGTATAATCCTTTACAATCACAGGAACTTCTTTTAATTTTGCCCGTTTTGCAGCTCTCCAGCGTCTTTCTCCTGCAATAATCTCATAATAATCTTTATTTTTTCTTACAAGAAGCGGTTGAAGAATACCATGCTGCTTAATAGATTCTGCAAGTTCATCTAAAGCATCTTCTTCAAAATTTTTTCGTGGCTGCTTTCTATTTGGTTCTACCATATTGATATTCAATAGGGTTTCCCCCGTTTTTAGATCATCTTCCTTCTTTTCTGTCGATGAAGCCGATGATGAACTTGATTTCACACTCTTATTTGCCGGAATCAGACTATCCAGCCCTTTTCCAAGACCATTTTTCTTTACTGCCATCTTTTTTCCTCCCCTATCATTACCTATAACGCCTACTCTTCTTCTCCTTTATGAATCACTTCATCAGCAAGTCTCATATAACTCTCTGCTCCTGCCGATTTTGGATCATATTTATTAATAGGCATCCCATAACTTGGAGCTTCTGCAAGACGTATATTTCTTGGAATAATCGTTTTATAGATATTCTGTTCCAGATTATCTTTGACATTTTCCACTACCTGCAATGACAGATTGGTTCTGGCATCATACATCGTAAATACCACACCTTCTATCTCAAGCACTGGATTTAAACGTTCTTTTACCAGTTCTACTGTATGTATCAGCTGACTTAAGCCTTCCAACGCATAATACTCACACTGAATTGGAACTAACACAGAATCAGCCGTTGTCATAGCATTAATAGTAAGCATGCTTAACGACGGCGGACAATCGATAACAACAAAGTCATATCTATCTCTTATCTTGTGAACTTCTTTCTGAACTATAAATTCTTTATTTTCCACTCCTATTAGTTCAATTTCAGCCGCTGACAAATCTATATTAGTAGGAAGAATATCCAGATTTTCCATTACATCTTTCTGTATTACTTCTTCGATACCGGCTTGTCCAATAATCATATCATAGATTGTCTTTTCTGCTTCGTCTTTATCCACTCCTAATCCACTGGTCATATTTCCCTGCGGATCCATATCGATTGCTAAGACTTTTTGTCCTTTTTCGGCAAGACAGGCAGATATGTTAATAGCAGTAGTTGTCTTTCCTACCCCACCCTTTTGATTGGCGATAGCTATAATTCTTCCCATTGTTAATCACCTTTCTTTTTGACATAGATCTAGTATACCACTTTTTCATACACTTATCCACCCAATGTTTCACGTGAAACATTAATTTTTTCATAACTTTTTAACATTTCAATTGGGGACGGAGGTTTTTTCATTTGTACACGTCCCAAATTAAAAAAGTAGTAATGTTTCACGTGAAACATTACTACTTTTTTTACTTAATCGGTTCCTTTGCTGGCAATCCGGCTTTTCTTGGATATTTTTTCCCTGTTTCCTTTACTTTTTCTATTTTTACAAAGGATCTTGAAATATCTGTACCTGATAATTCAAACTTTTCTATTCTTTCTACTTTTCCACCAAGAATACTAATTGCCTTTCCTGATTCTTTTACTTCCTGATCTATTTCGCCCGACTTATAAGAAACAAAGTTTCCTCCTACTTTTACATATGGAAGACAATATTCTGATAATGTTGAAAGATTGGCAACTGCACGTGATACACAAAGATCATACTGTTCTCGATATTCTTCTTTTTTCGCATAATCTTCTGCTCTTCCATGCATAGTATAGATATTTGCCAATCCTAATTCTGCAATCACAGTATCTAAAAATTTAATTCTTTTATTTAACGAATCCAATAAGGTAACCTTTAAGTGTGGATAAACGATTTTTAATGGGATTCCTGGAAATCCTGCTCCTGTTCCTATATCAATGACCCATTCCACATTGTTAAGATCCATTACCTTTACAATAGAAATACTGTCTACAAAATGTTTCGTCAACACTTCTTCATATTCTGTGATTCCGGTAAGATTCATCATCTTATTCCATTCCACTAACAGTTCATAGTATAAATCAAACTGTTCCAGCATTCGGTCTGTAAGATTTATTTCTAAATCTCCAAGTTTTTCTTTCAATAAATGTGTCATGCTCTTATACACTCCCAGTATCAACAAATTCTTGCTTTATATATTACTTGCCTTTATCTATTTCTTTTTAAATATTTCTCCCTTGACTACTTAAATAAACAAGTAGTACAGAAATATCTGCTGGAGATACACCGGAAATTCTTGACGCCTGTCCAATAGAAACCGGACGATACTCTTTTAATTTCTGAACAGCTTCAATTCTAAGACTTTTTACATTATCATAGTCTATCGATTCTGGTATTCTCTTATTTTCCAGCTTTTTGAACTGCTCTACCTGTTTTTTCTGCCTGTTAATATAGCCTTCATACTTAATAAAGATATCAACTTGATCGATAATCTCTTGTTCCAAAGTTTCTGGAAGTTCTGGTCTGCTTGTATCAATACTTTCTAGAATACGATAGGAAAGTTCTGGCCGACGAATCAGATCTTTCAAAGTTGTCCCAGATACTAATGGTGTACTTTGATTCTCCTCAAGAAGCCTCTGTATCGTCTCATTGGTTCCTACATGAACAGTTCCCAAACGATTTACTTCTTTCTCAATCCATTCTTCTTTTTCCAAAAGTCTCTGGTAACGTTCCTCGGAAATCAAACCTATCTCATATCCCTTTCGTGTCAATCTTTGATCTGCATTATCTTGCCTAAGCAGAAGACGATATTCTGCTCTGGAAGTCATCATACGATATGGCTCATGGCTCTCCTTTGTTACCAGATCGTCAATTAGTACTCCTATATATGCTTCAGATCGATCTAATACAATACTTTCCTTTCCAGAAAGTTTTCTTGCCGCATTAATTCCTGCAATCAGTCCTTGAGCTGCAGCCTCTTCATAACCTGAACTTCCATTAAACTGACCGCCACTGAATAATCCTTCTATCTCCCGGAATTCCAAAGATGGCTTTAATTGTCTAGCATCAATACAATCATATTCAATTGCATATGCATTTCTTACAATTTTAACATTTTCCAATCCCGGAACACTTCTATACATCGCATACTGAACATCCTCTGGAAGTGAACTGGACATTCCGCCAATGTACATTTCATTCGTCTCTAATCCTTCTGGCTCAATAAACACCTGATGTCTTTCTTTATCTGCAAATTTAACAACCTTATCTTCAATAGACGGGCAATACCTCGGCCCTGTTCCTTCAATCATACCCGAAAACAAAGGTGATCGATCAAGATTTGCTCGAATAATCTCATGCGTTCTTTGATTTGTATAAGTAAGCCAACAAGATACCTGGTCAATTTGAACCGTATCCGGATCTGTTGTGAAAGAAAACGGAACTACTCTCTCATCACCGAACTGTTCTTCCATTTTAGAAAAATCAACAGATCTCCTGTCAATCCTTGCCGGTGTCCCAGTCTTAAAGCGATTCATTTTCACTCCAAGTTCTTTTAAACTGTCTGTTAAATAATTTGCTGCCTTTAATCCATTCGGTCCTGTATTTTCACTAACCTCTCCATACACGCAACGGGCTTTTAAGTACGTTCCAGTGCACAGTATTACCGCGTTACAGTGATAAATTCCTCCAGATAATGTCTGAACTCCTACTACTTTTCCATCTTCCACAAGAATTTTAACAATTTCTGCCTGCTTAATCTCAAGCCGTTCCTGAGACTCTAAAACTTGTCTCATCGTACTGCTATAACGATTTTTATCAGCCTGTGCACGAAGCGAATGAACAGCCGGTCCTTTGGACTGATTCAACATTTTCGACTGAATAAACGTCTGGTCAATCACCTTTCCCATCTCACCGCCAAGAGCATCAATTTCCCTCACAAGGTGTCCCTTGGAACTTCCCCCAATATTAGGATTACAAGGCATTAATGCAATACTTTCCACACTGACTGTAAAAATCACCGTCTGAAATCCCAATCTCGCAGCCGCCAATGCCGCTTCACAGCCTGCATGGCCTGCTCCAATTACTGCTACATCATATCTATCATTATTTTCCCATACAGAATTTACTGAATATTTCATTAACCAAATCTTCTCCTATCGTCTCTCCAGTAATACTTCCTAATGCTTCATATGCATCCATCAGATCAATCGAATAGAAATCCTCCGGCATTTTGCCATGAATGCTGTCTCTCACACGATTCAACGCATCACATGCATCCCGAAGTGCCGTCTTATGGCGCACATTTGTAATATAAATTTCGTCATTAAATGCAAGATTTCCTTCAAAAAACATATCCTTTAATGTCTGTTCCACCAAATCAATTCCCTGTTGATGTTTTGCTGAAACTTCAATAATTGGAATATTCTCAGAATTTTCACCATTGCTTTGATAATATGCTTCCTGAACCTCCGACTTGCCAACAACCATATTAAGATCAGACTTATTCAACAAAATAATTGCTGGCTTTCCTTTCATTAATTGAAGGATTTCATTGTCATTTTCATCAAGAGGCGCCGATGCATCAATCACGTAGATCAATAAATCAGCTTGATCTGCATGGCTTTTGGCTTTATCTACTCCAATCTTTTCCACCAAATCTTCTGTATCTCGGATTCCTGCTGTATCCATAATATTCAGAGAAACTCCCTGCAAATTAATATGTTCTTCTAACACATCTCTGGTCGTTCCCGCAATATCCGTAACAATTGCCCGATCTTCTCCAATTAATACATTTAATAAAGAAGATTTTCCTGCATTTGGTTTTCCCAAAATGACAGTATTGATTCCTTCTTTAATAATTCTTCCATTATCGCATGTTTTCAATAAACCTTCTATTTCCTGAATCAGCATGTCCATAATTTCGAGAAGTTCTTCCCCATATCCATCCACGCTGATATGCTCCGGATCATCCAGCGCTGTTTCAATAAATGCTGTGTGATACAGAATCTGTTCCCGCATCTTTGTAATTTTTTCTTTAATATTACCTTTCAGCTGGCTGATGGAACTCTTCAAAGCATACTCATTTTGAGAGGTAATCAAATCTCCCACAGCTTCTGCCTGAGAAAGATCCATTCTTCCATTCAAAAATGCTCGCTTTGTAAATTCTCCCGGTTCTGCCGGCCTTGCTCCATGGAAGAAAAGAATTTCCAAAATTCTTTTCACCACATAAACACCGCCGTGACAGTTAATTTCTACCGTGTCCTCCCCCGTATAACTATGGGGACCGCGCATCAGCATTACCAACACTTCATCAACCGTCTCCCCATTCTCCACGATATAACCGTAGTGAATCGTATGGGATTTTTGACTGGACAGCTTCTTATTATTCTTCCCTCTATAAATCTGATCCGCAATTTCAAATGCCTCCGGACCTGACATCCTGACAATTCCGATTCCGGAATTGCTCATAGCTGTAGAAATTGCGACAATCGTTTTCTGATATTCTATTTCCATTGATTTCCTTTCTCAACTAATTTTCTCACTAATCTTCCTCATATAATATATCATAGAACCAAACTAAAAAAAACAGGAAGTTTTTCAACTCCCTGTTTCCTATGTAGCATTACCGACGATTCAGTGTTACCACAACTCTTCTGTATGGTTCTTCACCTTCACTGTGTGTAGACACAGCCGGATCTGACTGCAATGCAGAGTGGATGATTCTTCTCTCATATGGATTCATCGGCTCTAAAGATACTGCATGTCTAGTTCTTTTAACCTTGCTTGCAATGTTCTTTGCAAGGTTTTCAAGCGTTTCTTTTCTTCTTCTACGGTAATCTTCTGTATCAAGTTTTACTCTTACATATCCGCTCTGTGCTTTGTTAGCAACACGGTTCGTCAGATACTGAAGAGAATCAAGGGTCTGTCCACGTTTTCCAATCAGAATTCCCATGTTCTTTCCATCCATATTAATGGAAAGTGCGCCTTCTTCATCAATCTGAGATGTAATTTTTACATCTTCCATATTCATGGTCTTTAATACATCGTAGATAAATTTCTCACACATCTGAATCGTATTTTCCTCTACGACTGCAAGCTCAACTTCTTTCTTCTCCTTGACTACTTCCGGCTGTCTATTCTTCTTTGGCTTATGCTCAGATTTTTTTTCAAATCTTTCTTCTTTTTTCTCTTCTTTTACTTCGGCTTTGAAAGTCTCTTTCACTTCTTCTTTTGCCGTTTCCTTCACCGTTTCTTCTACCGTTACTTCCGGCTTTTCTTCCACTTTTTTGCGCGCCTTAATAACTGCCTGCTTCACACCGATTCCAAGAAATCCGGCACTTCCTTTTTCCACTACAATGTAATCTAACTGATCACTTGTAACACCTAACTGAATCAATGCTTCTGTAATCGCATCATCCAGTGTTTTTGCTGATACAGTAATGTATTCCATGAAAACGCCCCCTAATTATTCTCATTAAACTTCTTAACCATATTTGCTTTTGCTGCAAGGCTTCCTGCCTCCGCTCCAGCTGCGTTTTTCTTAGCTTTCTCGATCTTTGCTTCTCTTTCCTTTTCACTCATGCCGGATACGCTCTGTGTTGCAGCTTCCTTGATGCTCTTGGTATTCGTCTGAGCCATAGCAGCGATCTTTTCTGCTTTTTCCCCGCGCTTCTTAGCTTTTTCTTCTGCCTTTTCTCGATTCTGTTCCAGAATATCTTCTACAGACATTTTAGATAAATGCTTGTTAATCATAATCTGCTGGATACAACGTACAACCGCACTTACAATCCAGTACAAACCGATACCGGTAGGCAATGTAAATACAATGTATACAGAGAACAGCGGCATCATAATATTCATGGATTTCATAGTTCCCGCCATTGGGTTATCCTGATCCATCTGCTGTCCTGAGATCGCCTGAGAAAGACGGATACTTAAGTACTGAGAAAGACCGGATAATACCGGCAGCGCAATCGCTGTTATAATAATAAGAAGAGCCGGCGTTCCAAAGTCCCCACTGTTCTTTAACATCGTCCATGGTGAAATGGTCAGATCAGGAATCGATAAGAAACGATTCACACTCTCCGGATCATGTGCCATTGCCGGTACAAAATGTTCAATATCATAGATGACCGGATACAATGCAAACAGAAGAGGCATCTGAATCAGCATTGGAAGACATCCTCCCATCATGGAGACGCCATACTTATCATATACACACTGCATCTCTTCCTGCATCTTAAGCTGTGAAGCCTGATCTCTCTTATTTCTATACTTCTTCTGAATTTTCTGAAGTTCAGGATTCATAACAGAAGTCATCTTAGATGCTCTCTGCTGCTTAATCGTCAGAGGCATCATCAACGTATATACTACAATCGTATATACAACAATAGACAGACCTACAATTCCTGCATCTGTCCCTAACATACCTTTTAATAAGGTATAGATAAAGTTCATAACTTTACCCAATAACCAGCAAATCTGTCCGACAATCGGCCAGTCTGCCGCACCAGCTAAACTAAATATCATACTGCTTTCCTCCAATATTGTTGTAATTCTCCCTAAGGAACGGGGTCATATCCACCCTTTGAAAATGGATTACAACGTAAGATTCGCCACGCAGCCAGCAGTCCGCCCTTCAGCACACCATACTTTTCAATCGCTTCTACCGCATACTGTGAACAGGTCGGAAAATACTTACAAGTAGCTCCGCCCTTCATGGCAGAAATATAGTTCTGATAGAACCTGATGAATCCTAACAGAATCTTCTTCATAATACGCTACCCCTAATCTATAATTTCATGAAGCCGTCCCAGATGAAGCAGTGCGCTTTCGATCTCATGGTACGATCTTTCCTTTGCACCTGCTCTTGCTATGACTACCATATCAAGGCCGCATCTGAACCGCTCTTCGTTCAACCTATAGCTTTCTCTGATTAACCTCGTCAATCTGTGTCGTACGATACTGTTTCCTACTTTTTTACTTACTGATATTCCCAATCGGTTTCGGCCACATTCATTCTCTTTGATATACATTACCAGATACTTATTCGCACAGGAGCTGCCTGTCCGGTAAACGGCCTGAAAATCCTTATTTTTCTTTAATGACTCGGAATATTTCATTCTTTCAATTCTCCTAATTTTCAGAGAAGAAAAGGCCACATATCTGCGGCCTAAGCTGACAATCTCTTTCTTCCTTTTGCTCTTCTTGCAGCAAGTACTTTTCTTCCACCTGCTGTGCTCATTCTTGATCTGAAACCATGAACTTTTGCTCTCTGTCTTTTCTTTGGCTGGAATGTCATTTTCATAGATATCCACCTCCTTATATATGACGGGATCATCCCGATTTTTCCTATAGACATCAGCTTTGATTATATTAAAAAAAAGCCCGTCAGTCAAGCTATTCCTACATTTTTATAAATTTATTTATCCACAAAATGTGGAAAACTTGTGGATAAAGTGTGGAAAACCTGTGGATACAAAAAAAATTCGTCATTTTTTTCCCATATCTCTGCCTTTTTGCTTTGTGATAAAGTTATCCACATTGATTAAAGATTGCCTTCATAGACATTTTGTTGTAAACTATAGAAGAGTGGGTCTCTATCTTTAAATCCACGAAACAGATAGATTAGGAGTTAAATTGAATGAATATTGTAAAGGAAAAATGGCCGGAAATTATTGAACATCTAAGAGTGGAACATGAATTGTCCAATGTATCTTTTCATACCTGGATTCAGCCACTGAAAGTTTATGATGTGATCGACAACACTGTCTTCATCCTTGTAAATATGAACGCAAGTGTTGAATATATCGAAAAGAAATATCTGCTCCCTCTGAAGGTATGTATCGCAGAGATTACCGGAACGGAATTTGAGGTGGCTTTTCTGTCTGAAGACGATGACAGAATCGATGAGCTTCAGAACATGGCAATTGAAGCAAATCAGAAGAAAAAGACAAAATCTGCTGCTGAAAAAGCCGGACTCAATCCAAAATATACATTTGATACGTTCGTAGTCGGCGGGAACAATAACTTTGCTCATGCTGCATCTCTTGCAGTTGCAGAATCTCCGGGTGAAGTTTACAATCCACTGTTCCTCTACGGAGGCGTCGGACTTGGCAAAACGCATCTGATGCATTCAATTGCTCATTTTATATTAGAACAAAATCCAAAGAAAAAGGTTCTTTATGTTACCAGCGAAACCTTCACCAATGAGATGATTGAAGCTCTCCGTATGGGTAAAACTCCGGGCAATGAATCTTCTATTGAAAAGTTCCGCGACAAATATCGTAACAATGATGTACTATTAATCGACGATATTCAATTTATCATCGGAAAAGAAAGTACACAGGAAGAGTTCTTCCATACCTTTAACCACTTACATACTTCTGGAAAACAGATCATCATCTCCAGTGATAAGCCACCAAAAGACATTGAAACACTGGAATCCAGACTCCGCACACGATTTGAATGGGGTCTGATTGCTGATATTTCTGCACCAAACTATGAAACTCGTATGGCAATTCTGCAGAAAAAAATAGAACTCGATCATCTGGAAAAATATAAGATTCCAAATGATGTACTGGAATATATCGCAACGAATGTAAAGACGAATATCCGTGAATTAGAAGGCTCATTAAATAAATTAATCTTCTTATATAAATTGGATAAAAATGCCCCTATTGATATTGCACTTGCTGCCGAGGCATTAAAAGACATTATTTCTTCTGAAAATAACAGAGAAGTGACTCCGGAATTGATTCTTGACATTGTATCTGAACATTTTGGAATCTCTGTAAAAGACATTAAGAGTAATAAGCGAAATGCAGAAATTGCAGTTCCAAGACAGATTGCAATGTATCTGATCCGCTCCATGACCGAGACTTCCCTGAAGGCCATCGGTGTAATTTTGGGCGGAAAGGATCATTCTACAATCAAATATGGAGTTGAAAAGATCGCTTCTGAAATAGAAGAAGATGAAGTATTGTCTAACACGATTAATATTATAAAGAAGAAAATCAATCCAGCTTAAGGAAAATACGATTGGGATAAGATTGTGGACAATCTGTGGAAAGGCTGTGGATAAGTATGGGATAAAATTGGGATAATTCCACCAGGAAATCTTTTTCTGTGGAAAGCAAGAAGTTATCACCAATAAATCCACACCTAATTCTTCCGAAATCCACGAAGTTTTCAAAGCTGAGAAACCTTGAAAATAGGGCGTTTGAAGCACTTATCCCCTTTTCCACAGCCCCTATTAAGAAGAAGACGGAAATTATTTATATATAAATCTATAAACCGCACCGTGAAAGGAGTTTTACACATGAAAATAATTTGTAACAAATCCAATCTCGTAAAAGGCGTCAGCATAGTATCAAAAGCAGTGCCTTCCAAAACGACAATGCCAATTCTGGAATGTATCTTGATTGATGCAACAAACGATATTATAAAATTGACAGCAAATGATATGGAGCTTGGTATCCAGACAGAGATTGAAGGAGAGATTCTTGATCGAGGTATGATTGCTATTGATGCAAGAATTTTCTCAGAAATCGTAAGAAAACTGCCGGATAATGAAGTAACCATTGAAACGGATTCCAATCTTCAGACTGTTATTACCTGCGAAAAAGCGAAATTTGATATTGCAGGTAAACCGGGAGAAGAATTTTCTTATCTGCCAATTATTGAGAAAGACGAGTCGATAGAAATTTCCCAGTTTACTTTGAAAGAAGTAATTCGTCAGACGATCTTTTCAATTGCAGATACCGAAAGCAATAAATTAATGACAGGTGAACTTTTTGAGATTAAAAATAATATCTTAAGAGTGGTATCTCTTGACGGACACCGTATTTCTATTCGACGAATTGAACTGAAGGATCAGGTTACGGACAATAAACTTGTAGTTCCAGGAAAAACACTGATTGAAATCAGCAAGATTTTATCCGGTGAAGCAGAGAGTATGGTTCATATCTCTTACACCAGCAATCATATTGTGTTTGAGTTTGATAATACCATTGTCGTATCCAGATTGATCGAGGGAGAATATTTCAAGATTGATCAGATGTTATCAAACGACTATGAGACAAAAGTAAGGATCAATAAAAAAGAATTATTAAGCTGTATTGACCGTGCTACACTTCTTGTCAAAGAAGGAGATAAGAAGCCGATCATCATCAATATTGGCGATGAACTGATGGAATTAAAAATCAAGTCACAGGTTGGTTCCATGAATGAAGAGATTTATATCACCAAAGAAGGCAAAGATCTGCTGATCGGATTTAATCCAAAGTTCCTGATTGATGCGCTTCGTGTAATTGAGGATGAAGAGGTGACCTTGTACTTGATGAATGCAAAAGCACCATGTTTCATCAAGGACGATGAAGAAAGTTATATTTATCTGATTCTGCCTGTAAATTTTAATGCAGCAGTGTAGAAGCAAAAGAGAGGAAAGAGACATGAATATCAAGTTGAGAGAAGAATACATCAAACTTGGACAGGCGCTTAAGGCTGCGGGTCTTGTAGAGTCCGGAGTGGAAGCGAAAGAAGTGATCCAGGATGGATTGGTAGAAGTAAATGGTGAGGTTGACACCCGCCGTGGAAGAAAATTGTACGGCGGAGATGTCGTTACATTTGACGGGGAAGAGATAACCATTGAAGATTAAATCTTTAAAACTGAAAAATTTTAGAAATTATGATCTTCTGGATTTGACATTTGATGACTCTGCAAATATTTTTTACGGAGACAATGCTCAGGGTAAGACCAATATTCTGGAAGCTGTGTATCTGTCCGGGACTACAAAGTCGCACCGTGGGAGTAAGGATCGTGATTTGATCGAATTCGGCAAAGAAGAATCTCACATTGAGACGATTGTAGAGAAGAATGGGATCGATTACCAGATTGATATGCATCTGAAAAAGAACAGTCCGAAAGGGATTGCGATTAACCGGATGCCGATCAGGAAAGCAAGTGAGCTATTTGGAATTGTGAATCTAGTGTTCTTTTCACCGGAAGATCTGAATATTATCAAGAACGGTCCGGCGGAAAGAAGAAGATTTATTGATCTAGAATTGTCTCAGCTTGACCGCGTTTACTTGAGTAATCTTGCCAATTACAATCGAGTGGTCAATCAACGCAATCATCTCCTGAAAGAAATTGGTTTTTCCGGATATGAAAAACATGCCGGAACACTGGAGATCTGGGAGATGCAGCTAATACAGTATGGCAATAAGATTATTGAGAGAAGAAAGGCATTTATCGAGGAGATGAATGAAATCATTTCTTCTATCCATAAAAAATTGACTGGTGGAAGAGAAGAAATTCGGATTCTCTATGAACCAAGCAACAAAGAACTGACTTTTGAGCAGGCACTTAGAAAGTATAAAGACAGAGATTTAAAGCTTAAGAGTACTTCAGTAGGCCCCCATAGAGATGACATTTGCTTTATGGCGGGGGATCTGGATATTCGCAGATTTGGTTCTCAGGGACAGCAGAGGACAGCGGCATTGTCTTTAAAATTATCAGAAATTGAACTGGTGAGACAGTCTATCCATGATACGCCTGTGTTGTTGCTTGATGATGTATTGTCTGAACTGGATAAACATAGGCAAAACTATTTACTGGATAGTATACATGATATACAGACTCTGATTACCTGTACAGGGGTGGAGGATTTTGTAAATCATCGTTTTTCTATAAACAAAGTGTTTCATGTCCAAAATGGACAAGTAGCGAAGGAAAACTAGGAGGATTAGCATGAGTACAGAAAAGGTACAGCACGAATATGGCGCGGATGAGATTCAGATACTGGAAGGTCTGGAAGCCGTTAGAAAACGTCCCGGTATGTACATCGGGAGCACATCATCCAGAGGTCTTCATCATCTTGTGTATGAGATCGTAGACAATGCTGTGGATGAGGCACTGGCGGGATTCTGTGATACAATCTATGTAAGTATCAATAAAGACAATTCCGTTACAGTTATTGATAATGGACGAGGAATACCGATCGGTATCAATCATAAGGCAGGTATCCCCGCGGTGGAAGTTGTATTTACTGTGCTTCATGCCGGCGGAAAATTTGGAGGCGGAGGATACAAGGTATCCGGAGGTCTTCACGGAGTAGGTGCGTCCGTAGTAAATGCGCTGTCTAACTGGCTGGAGGTTGAAATCTTTAATGGCGGAAAGATTTATAAACAGAGATATGAACGCGGCAAAGTGGTTCAGAAGCTGTCTGTGATTGGAGAATGTGATCCGGATCAGACTGGAACTAAGGTTACGTTCCTGCCGGATGATACGATTTTTGAAGAAACAATTTTTGAATACGATGTATTAAAGCAGCGTTTCCGGGAGATGGCATTCTTAACCCGTGGTCTTAAAATTGTGCTGACAGATGAGCGTCCGGAAGAAGGACCGGTTGAGAAGACCTTCCACTACGAAGGCGGAATCAAGGAGTTTGTAGAATACCTGAACCGAAGCAAGACGCCTCTCTATGAGGATATTATTTACTGCGAGGGAAATGTCAACAATGTGGCAGTAGAAGTGGCAATGCAGCACAATGATTCCTACAGTGACAATACGTATGGATTTGTTAATAACATTACGACGCCAGAAGGCGGAACCCATGTGGTAGGATTTAGAAATGCACTGACGAAGACATTTAATGATTATGCAAGAAAGAATAAACTCTTAAAAGACAATGAACCAAATCTTTCAGGAGAAGATATAAGAGAAGGTTTGACGGCAATTATCAGCGTTAAGATCGAGGATCCCCAGTTCGAGGGACAGACAAAGCAGAAGCTTGGAAACAGTGAGGCCAGAGGTGCGGTGGACAGTGTGGTCAGCAAGCAGCTGGAAATTTACCTGGAGCAGAATCCGGCCGTTGCTAAAATGGTCATTGAGAAATCTGTAATGGCGCAGCGTGCAAGAGAGGCAGCAAGAAAGGCAAGAGATTTGACGAGAAGAAAATCAGCCCTTGACGGAATGTCTCTTCCAGGAAAGCTTGCGGATTGTTCTGACAAGAATCCGGAAAACTGTGAAATCTACATCGTAGAGGGAGATTCTGCGGGCGGGTCAGCGAAGACGGCGCGTGACCGTTCTACGCAGGCAATCCTGCCTCTTCGTGGTAAGATTCTGAATGTAGAAAAAGCAAGACTGGATAAGATTTATGGAAATGCAGAAATCAAAGCTATGATTACGGCATTTGGAACGGGTATCCATGATGATTTTGATATTTCAAAGCTTCGGTATCATAAGATTATTATTATGACCGATGCCGACGTGGACGGCGCACATATCAGTACGCTGCTTCTGACATTTTTGTATCGGTTCATGCCGGAACTGATCAAAGAAGGATACGTGTATCTGGCGCAGCCGCCGCTTTATAAACTGGAGAAGAATAAGAAGGTATGGTATGCATACAGTGATGAAGAACTGGATGGTATTCTTCAGGAAGTAGGACGTGATACCAACAATAAGATTCAGCGTTATAAAGGTCTTGGAGAGATGGATGCAGAGCAGTTATGGGAGACCACTATGGATCCGGAACACCGGGTACTTCTTCGAGTAACGATGGATGAAGAAAGTACGTCAGAATTGGATCTTACGTTTACGACACTGATGGGAGATAAGGTAGAGCCAAGACGTGAATTTATAGAAGAAAATGCAAAATACGTGAAGAACTTAGACGTGTAGGAGGGAGACAAAATGGAAGAAAATATTTTTGATAAAGTCCACGAAGTGGATCTGAAGAAAACAATGGAGACCTCCTATATCGACTATGCCATGAGCGTTATTGCATCCAGAGCGCTTCCAGATGTAAGAGACGGTTTAAAGCCGGTTCAAAGAAGAATTCTCTATTCTATGATTGAGCTTAACAATGGACCGGATAAGCCGCATAGAAAATGTGCCCGTATTGTGGGTGATACCATGGGTAAATATCACCCACATGGTGATAGTTCTATCTACGGTGCATTGGTTAATATGGCTCAGGAATGGTCTACAAGATATCCACTTGTTGATGGACATGGAAACTTTGGATCTGTGGATGGCGATGGCGCTGCAGCTATGCGATACACAGAGGCAAGACTGAGTAAGATTTCCATGGAACTGACTGCGGATATCAATAAAAATACCGTAGATTTCGCACCAAACTTTGATGAGACAGAAAAAGAACCTACCGTACTTCCGGCAAGATTTCCTAACCTTCTTGTGAATGGAACTTCTGGAATCGCCGTTGGTATGGCAACCAATATTCCGCCTCACAACTTAAGAGAAATTATCAATGCAGTCGTAAAGATCATTGATGATCAGGTGGAAGAGACGGGAGAAACCACAATTGAAGATATTTTAAATATCGTAAAGGGGCCAGATTTCCCGACAGGTGGTATGATTCTCGGAACCAGAGGAATTGAAGAAGCTTATCGTACAGGACGAGGAAAGATTCGTGTGCGTGCGATTACAGATATTGAATCCATGCCGAATGGAAAGAGCCGTATTATCGTAACGGAACTTCCGTATATGGTAAATAAATCCCGTCTCATTGAGAAGATTGCAGAGATGGTAAGGGATAAAAAGATCGATGGAATTACAGATCTTAGCGATCAGTCCAGCCGTGAGGGAATGAGAATTGTCATTGAACTTCGTAGGGATGTAAATGCAAATGTACTCTTAAATCAGTTGTACAAACATACACAGCTTCAGGATACCTTTGGTGTGATTATGCTGGCATTGGTCAACAATGAGCCGAAAGTCATGAATCTTCTGGAGATGCTGAATCATTATCTGAAGCATCAGGAAGAAGTGGTGACTCGCCGTACGCAGTATGAATTAAATAAGGCGGAAGAGCGTGCACATATTTTACAGGGATTACTGATTGCACTTGATAATATCGATGAAGTAATTAAGATTATCAGAGGTTCTCAGACGGTTCAGATTGCAAAATCAGAATTGATGGAGCGGTTTGGATTAACGGAAGTACAGGCGCAGGCAATTGTTGACATGCGTCTGAGAGCGCTGACCGGTCTGGAAAGAGAAAAACTGGAGAAAGAATACGAAGAGCTGATGACTTTGATCGGCAAATTAAAAGCAATTCTTGCTGATCGTAAGCTTCTTCTTGGCGTGATCAAAGAAGAGATTCTTGTGATTCGTGACAAATATGGAGATGAGAGAAGAACATCCATTGGATTTGATGAATTTGACATTTCTATGGAGGATCTGATTCCAAGAGAAGATGTAGTGATCACAATGACCAAACTTGGATATATTAAGAGGATGTCCCACGATACCTTTAAAGCACAAAATCGAGGCGGAAAAGGAATCAAAGGAATGCAGACTTTAGAGGAAGACTACGTAGAAGAATTGTTTATGACGCATACGCATCATTATATTATGTTCTTTACGAATACCGGTCGTGTCTACAGACTGAAGGGATATGAGATTCCGGAGGCAAGCCGGACATCGAGAGGAACAGCAATCATCAATCTCCTGCAGCTGATGCCTGGAGAGAAGATCAGTGCTGTGATTCCGATTGAAGAGTATAGGGATGGAGAATACCTCTTCATGGCAACCAAGAAAGGTCTTGTGAAGAAAACTCCGATTAAAGAGTATGCGAATGTCCGTAAGACAGGTCTTGCCGCTATTACACTAAGAGAAGAAGATGAGCTGATCGAAGTGAAATATACAGACAACAATCAGGATATTTTCCTGGTAACCAAGTATGGACAGTGTATTCGCTTTGATGAGAAAGACGTTCGTGCAACGGGAAGAACATCCATGGGAGTACGAGGAATGAATCTGACTGATCGGGATGAAGTGATTGGAATGCAGCTAGATTCTCAGGGCAAGGATCTTCTGATCGTGTCTGAGAAGGGAATGGGAAAAAGAACTTCAAAAGATGAATTTACAAGTCAGAATCGTGGCGGAAAAGGCGTGAAATGCTACAAGATTATGGAGAAAACCGGAAATGTAGTGGGCGTGAAAGCCGTTAATGAAGATGATGAAGTGATGATCATTAATAAAGAAGGAATCATCATTCGCATGAAATGTGAAGGAATCTCTGTGCTTGGAAGAGTAACCTCAGGCGTGAAGCTGATTAACCTTGCAGAAGGAGATTGCGTTGCCAGCATTGCGAAGGTGCGAAAAGGCGATGAAGATGAAGCGGAAGAAGTGACAGAGCCAGTGGAGACGATAGAGGAAAACTAAAAAGGGATAAAAAGGCAGAAAAAGACCGGGAACAAAGTGTAAGTGTTCCCGGTCTTTTGTTGGGGACGTGTACAAATGAAAAAAACTCCGTCCCAAATGAAAATCAAGGTGTCCCAAATGATTTTTTCCCTGTCCCTATATGAAGGGACTTCTATTTTACCTATTCAATAATTCCCCGATTATATTTTACGGTTAAAATTCGTTTTACTGATTCATCGATTCGTTCTTCTGAAAGTGTTCCAGAGGAAACAGCATTTAATACTCCCTGATAAGCTAATGGAAAATATTCCGGCATCAGCAGAATATCGGTGCCTGCCTGAAGTGCTAGAACAGCCGCTTCATCAGAAGAATAATATTGAGTAATTGCTCCCATGGACAGGGAATCTGTAATTACAAGTCCTTGAAAACCAAGTTCATTTCTCAGGATGTCCGTAATAATGATAGGCGAAAGAGTGGCAGGAGTATCAGTTCCAGTGACCTGTGGAACCTGCAGATGTCCTACCATGACGCCGTCTACACCAGCTTCGATTCCAGATTGAAAAGGAATAAATTCGGCCATTCTAAGTTCGTCAAGAGTCTTGGTTACAATAGCAGCTCCTGTATGACTGTCTTCTTTTGTATCTCCATGTCCGGGAAAATGCTTGATTACAGCGCTTACATTTTCCTGCTGAAATCCTTTCACTGCCTGGGCGGTCATTATGCCAACAAGTGTAGGATCACTTCCGAAAGAACGCTCTCCGATTACAGAATTATTCGGATTAGTTAATAGATCTGCATCAGGGGCAAAATCCATATTAAATCCATAGCTATGTAAATAGGAACCAATCGTTGAGCCGACATAAAAGGCCTGATTAGGATCACCGGTTGCACCTATTTCTTTCATATTAGGAAATTTCTCTACGTTAAAATTAGGATTATTTGCAATTCTTGCTACCAGTGTTCCGCCTTCTTCATCGATCCCAATAAATAGTGGAATTCGGCTGTATGATTGGCTGTTTTCGATCATCGAAGTAATCTGATCTGGAGTTTCAATATTTTGAGAAAAATAAATCAATCCTCCAACTGGATATTGCTCAAGCATTTGCTTCGTTGTGTCGCCTGCTTGAATTGCAACGCCAATTCCGGTTAATTTTTCTGGAGTAATGAAAAAAAGCTGGCCGATTTTTTCTTCCAGTGTCATTTCATTTAGAAGCTTCAGAACCTTTTTTTCTGTTTTCTCCGCTTCAGAAAGTTCGGAGTGTTCAATTTCAGAAGTTTCCTTTTGGATTTCCTCTACCAGTGAATTGGAAATTTCTTTTTGCTTCTGTTCTTGATAAAAAAAGATGATCAATGCAAGAAAGAGAAGCAGGAATAAGGCTAAGATAAGAAACATAATAGCTTTTTTTCTTTTACCACTCATCTTTTTGACTTGTTTTAAATGATTCTTTTCTTTCATAAATAATAGATCCGTCCTGTATTTTTATACTTCTTCCAGATCTTTTTTTGTTTCTCGAATAATGATTTCTGCAACTTTTGTAACAGTATCACTTACGAATTGAGTACACTGAGCTTTCCGTTCAGGAGAATTGCGTTCCATGCCTCTGGTCAAGACGCGGCAGCAGGTACCTCCACAAGCTTCTCTAAAATAATCATGTAGTTCTTTCGTTAATTCAAAGCATCGATTTATTTTCGGATCGCCCGGTACTCTTCTTCCATATAAAAAGCCAATACACATGGTTCCGCCGGCAAGAGCTCCGCAGATACATCCGCCTCCGCCAAGGCCCCATGGAAAACCAGAGCTCATAGCAATGGCATCGTCGGGAATATCCAGTTCAAAATGTTTGCGGATAGCGTAAATTACAGATTCTGAACAGGCAAATCCCTGATGAAAAATATCCACGGCGTCTTTTCGTAAGTTTTCAATATTGATGTTTGTGTTCATAAAAACCTCCTTGGGGACGTGTACAAATGAAAAAAACTCCGTCCCAAATTAAAATCAGGGTGTCCCAAAGTGGTCATAACCCTGTCACATATTAATATTTTAGCTTAAAACATATCATTTTTAAAGGTGAAATTGTGGATAACTTTCTTTGGGACAGGGTTATTTTTATCCGGGACGGGGTTTTTCTAGAAAAACTCCGTCCCGGATGGTATACTTATCCAGAGGAGGATGAGGTATGCGAACAATAAATGTGGATAAGATTACAAAAAATATCAAAGAAATGTGTATAGAAGCCAATCATTATCTTTCAAAAGATATGAAATGCGCAATGGATCAAGCTATAAGTTCAGAGGAGTCGCCTCTTGGAAAGCAGATTTTAAATCAATTAAAAGAGAATCTTAGAATCGCTGAAGAAGACATGATTCCAATTTGTCAGGATACAGGAATGGCAGTGGTATTTTTAGATATTGGTCAAGATGTTCATTTTGAAGGCGGGGATTTGGAAGATTCCATTCATGAAGGGGTACATCAGGGATATCAGGAAGGTTTCTTAAGAAAATCAGTGGTAGGAGATCCAATCATTCGTGAAAATACAAAGGACAATACCCCTGCCGTGATTCATTATCGTATAGTACCAGGCGATGGAGTGAGAATAACGGTAGCTCCCAAAGGATTCGGCAGTGAAAATATGAGTCGTGTTTTTATGTTGAAACCAGCAGAAGGAATAGAGGGAGTCAAAGATGCCATTTTAACAGCGGTCAAAGATGCAGGACCAAATGCGTGTCCACCGATGGTGGTAGGTGTCGGAATTGGAGGAACTTTTGAAAAATGTGCACTTATGGCAAAGGAAGCGCTGACTCGTGAAATAGGAGTGCATTCCCAAATTGCATGGGTACATGATTTAGAAGAAGAAATGTTAAGAAAAATCAATCTTCTTGGAATTGGACCAGGTGGCCTTGGAGGGACGGAAACGGCTTTGGCGGTAAATGTAAATACATATCCGACACATATCGCTGGTCTTCCGGTGGCAATTAATATTTGCTGTCATGTCAATCGTCACGTGGTGAGGGAGGTATAAGAATGGATAGATATATATCAGCACCAATTACAAAAGAAGATGCATCAAGTTTACGGGCTGGGGATTATGTATATATAACAGGAACCATTTATACAGCAAGAGATGCTGCACACAAGCGAATGGAGGAGACATTGGAAAAAAATGAATCTCTTCCTATAGATATAAAAAATCAGGTCATTTATTATATGGGACCTTCACCGGCAAGAGATGGCCGTCCGATTGGATCCGCAGGACCGACTACGGCAAGTCGCATGGACAAGTACACTCCTAAGCTTCTAGATCTAGGATTATCTGCAATGATAGGGAAGGGAAAAAGAAGTGAAGAGGTATTAAATGCGATCGTGAGGAACAAAAGTGTTTATATGGCAGCAGTGGGCGGTGCAGGAGCATTGCTTTCAAAATGCATTCTTTCTTCCGAAGTAGTTGCCTATGAGGATCTTGGAACGGAGGCAATCCGAAAATTAGAAGTTAAGGATTTTCCTGTTATTGTTGTAGCAGACTGTGAGGGAAATTATCTTTATGAATCAGCAATAAAGGAGTACAAGAAAATATGAAACGAATATTAATGATGGTATTTCGTAATATCATACTCGTTCCTTTTATGTGGATAAAATTATGTTATCATGCCAGCCATGTGGATAAATATTCCGAAGCTGAACACTATAAGATGCTTCAATTTATTACTCGTCGGGCAAATAAAGGTGGAAATGTAAAGATTGATGTTCATGGAATCGAAAATATTCCAAAAGAAAATGGATTTATGTTTTTTCCCAATCATCAGGGAATGTATGATGTGCTGGCAATTGTAGATGCTTGTCCAACTCCCTTTTCTGTTGTGGCGAAAAAAGAAGTTGCAAATATACAGTTCCTAAAGCAGGTTTTCGCGTGTATGAAAGCTTACATGTTGGATAGAGATGATATTAGGCAGGGGATGCAGGTGATTTTATCCGTTGCAAATGAGGTGAAAAATGGACGGAATTATCTGATTTTCCCTGAAGGAACCCGTTCCAGAAATGGAAATGAAGTACAGGAATTTAAAGGTGGAAGCTTTAAAGCAGCAACACGTGCAAAATGTCCGATAGTTCCTGTAGCTTTAATTGATTCTTTTAAACCGTTTGATACCAATACGATTAGTCAGGTAACCGTACAGGTTCATTTTCTGGAGCCGATTTTATATGAAGAATATCAGAATATGAAGACAACAGAAATCGCAGAAATAGTGAAGAAAAGAATAGAAAAAGTGATACATGAATGTACTGTTTAAATATTTTATCATAACTTTCTTATAACTTTCTTAAAAAAAGAATTGACAAGGGAAGGAAACTCTAGTACAATATCCCTTGCTGGAGAAATACTCAAGAGGCTGAAGAGGCGCCCCTGCTAAGGGTGTAG
>OFMS01000803.1_pt1 | contig 28410 bp, 29 predicted proteins | sample 1541871 | NCBI WGS metagenome assembly OFMS01 (sample SAMN04209251, study PRJEB22552) | human gut metagenome | biome: gut; material: feces | host: Homo sapiens | place: USA: Oklahoma
CAAGAGCAATTAACCTACGCTCATTTCCAATAAATTACACTCTTTTCGTAACTTCATGCTGCAAATATACATATTTTATTTGTAGCAGAGAAATATTTGTCGAATATTCTCCCTGCTACAAACGTTACACAAGTCGCAACGCACCGTCTTTAACTTCGACAACGGCGTCGCCACTTTTTTTCAAACGTCCGAACAGCATCTCCTTCATCAGCAGCGGCTTGAGCATTGAGCCGATGACGCGGTCGAGCTCTCGCGCTCCATACTCGGGCGTGAAGCCCTTTGTGAGGAGCAGTTCGCGTGCCTCGGTGCTCAGGCGCAGCGTCACGTTCTTTGCGCTGAGCTTGGCCTGCAGCTGAGCGAGCTTCTTGTCGAGGATGAGCGATGCCATCTGGCGCGACATATCGTGGAAGACCACGATGTCGGTGAGGCGGTTGATGAACTCGGGTTTGAACGTCTTCTTCACGGTGGTGAGCATGGCATCGCCGCGCGACACGCTGCCCGTGAAACCTATGCTGGCACGCGAGGCGTACTGCGCTCCGGCGTTGGAGGTCATGATGATGACAGCGTTGCGGAAGTCGGCACGCTCGCCGTGGTTGTCGGTGAGCGCAGCGTAGTCCATTATCTGCAGGAAGATGTTGAAGATGTCGGGGTGCGCCTTCTCTATCTCGTCGAAGAGCAGCACGCAGTTGGGTGTTTTGCGCACGGCTGCCGTGAGCAGTCCGCCGTCCTCGTAGCCCACGTATCCTGCGGGCGAACCGATGAGTTTAGCCACGGCGTGCTTCTCGGCGTACTCGCTCATGTCGAAGCGCACGAGCTTCATGCCCATCCGCTCGGAGAGCACGCGCGCCACCTCGGTCTTGCCCACGCCGGTCGGACCGACGAAGAGCAGACTTGCCATCGGCTTGGTGTCGTCGGCGAGTCCGGCTTTCGACATCTGCACAGCCTCAACCACACGAGCTACGGCTTCGTCCTGACCGAATATCTCCTTCTTTATGTCGCTCTCCAGCATGCGCAGCGCGTCGTTCGACTGCTCCTTGAGTGCTTCGGCATCAATCTTGCAGACACGTGCGAGAATGTCGGTGAGGAGCCGGCGGTCTACGGTTTGACGCTTCTGCGTGGTGAGCGGATGCGTCTCGCGGTAGGCACCTGCCTCGTCGATGAGGTCGATGGCTTTGTCGGGCAGGAAGCGGTCGCGTATGTGCTTGGCAGCGCTGCGCACGGCAAACTCAACTACGCCCGCAGCGTACTTCACGCCGTGGAACTTCTCGTAGCTCGGGCGCAGCCCCTCCACGATGCGTATCGCGTCGTCTACCGACGGCTCGGCGATGTCTATCTGCTGGAAGCGGCGCACGAGCGACTTCTGCTTGGCTATGTAGCGGTTGTACTCGTCGTAGGTGGTAGAGCCGATGAAGCGTATCGCTCCGCTTTCGAGGTGGGGCTTCAGCATGTTCGATGCGTCGAGCGATGCGTCGCCGTTGCGTCCGGCTCCGATGAGGTTGTGTATCTCGTCGATGCAGAGTATGGCGTTGCCCTCCTGCGCGAGTCCTTCCATCACCATCTTGATGCGCTTCTCGAAGTCGCCGCGAAACTGTGTGCCTGCCACCATCGTGCCCATATCCATCATGTAGACGCGTGCTCCACGCAGGCGTTCGGGCACCTCGCCACGCTCTATGAGGGCGGTGAGTCCGTAAATGAGTGCTGTCTTGCCCACGCCCGGCTCGCCCACGTGCAGCGGGTTGTTCTTGTCCTTGCGGCAGAGCACCTGCATGGTGCGCTCCAGTTCTGCTTCGCGACCGATGAGCGGGTTATGAGCAGCGTATGTGTCGTTGACACAGGTGACAAGCTTGCGCCATGGTGCGGGGGAGTTGGCATCGTCATCGCCCTCTGCGCCTTCGCCCGTCTCGTCTACGGCGTATGCCGACACGAGCGACTGCATGAACTCGCCCTTCTCGTCGCCCGTGAACTGGTCGAGAAGATAGGCTGCCTGCGAGTCGTTGAGCATGAGCATGGCTGCCACGACGTGCGGCACGTCGAGCGTCTCCTGGTCGGAGTATTGCGCCTGCTTGATGGCGAGCGACATCATTTCGGAGAACTGCTGCGAGCCTTCGATAACGAGCTTCTGCGTCTCGGGCACCACCTCCATCGAGAGGAACTCCTTCTCGAGTTGGGTGATGAGCCACGAGGCATCGTGCGGCAGCCACTCGCAGGCACTTGCGAACTGGTCCTGTGAGGCAAAGGCGTAGAGCACATGCTCCGGCGTCACGAACTCGTGACGCCAGAAGTCGCAGTCTTCGATTGCCTGCTTTATTGCGTTTGCTAAATTCTTGCTGTTGTTCATATTTCATTCCGGTTTGCATTCGAGACGCAGTGGGAAGTTCTCCTCACGCGCCATCATCGTAGCCTTTCTCACCTTCGATATCGCCATGTCGTAGCTGTATATGCCCACCACGGCACTGCCGCTCTTGTGTACGGCGAGCATAAGGGCTTCTGCCTCTTCCGCCGACTTGAAGAAGACGGAGGTGAGCACAAGCACCACGAACTCCATCGTTGTAAAGTCGTCGTTGTAGATTATCACCTTGTAGCGGCGCGGCTCGCGAAGGTTGGTGCGTGTGCGGTCGCGCACGGCGGTCTGTTCTTTTGCCATTGTTTTTTTTTAAAATTACAACTATTTGCAATGGCTACGGCAAGAATGCCGTAGCCTCCTACGATTTGAACCGTTTGCTATTAAAATTGCCCAATATTTTAGTTTTGACACCCCCTACATTACTGCCCTCCGAGCCGGTCGAAGAACACTATTATCTCCTCCCATGTCTTGAACTCGTCGCTGCCCCACTCGATCTGCGTGCCCATGAACTCGGGCTGCTCCTGCAGCGTAGGCTTCTGTTGTGCAGCGGGCGTGATGAGATAGTCGCCGTAGAGCATCTGGCGCTGATTGGTGAACACGATGCGTCCCCAAGCCGGCGCACTCAGAAACTGCTCCACCCAGCGTGTGTCGTCCACCATCTGCTGCGCATTGTCGGACGGCGATGGCGCAAGTATGTACACGTTGTAGTGCTCGATGAGCATCTCGTAAGCCTTGTGCATAGATGCCGTGGCGTTGCCGTAAGAGTCGCGCAGCGTCTCGATGTCGACGTAGACGACGGGACGCTCGCGGCCTTCCTGGCGGTCGTCGATGTAGCGTATCACGGGGATGAGGTAGTGCATCGCCACCTTGTCGGTCAGACGATGCTCGCCATGGAAACCGATGGCTGTGGGATAATGCTCATGGAAGAGGTCGTAGGTGTGCACCACGGGGTCGTTGTCGCCGAAGAGTCCGATGACACGGGTACGCTCCTCGGGGTCGGCAGCGTGCTCGAAGTTGTGCGTAGTCATCTCCTGGTACTCCTTGATGAGTCCCTTCGTCACGATGAACTCCTGCACTCCGTCCTCGCGCGGGTTCTGGAACACCTGCTTGCCCGTAAACTTCGACATGGTGTCACCCATTTCGAAGGCTGGGTTCACCAGAATGCGATCGAATCCGGTGAGCATCTCGGTATACATGCCGCCCATCGATGTGCCGATGATAAGGTCGGGCTGTTCCTCGGTTGCCATCGCCTTCAGCATCTGCAATCCTTCTTCTGGATGCAGCGGTATGTCGCGCGCCACAACCGTAGCGTTGGGCATCAGCGTGCGCAGCATCTGCACCGTGCCCGACTGTGCCGACGAACCGAAACCGTGTACATACATGAGTTTCTTGCCCCGCATAAGCTCGGGGTATTGCTTTACAAATTGATTTTCCATTGTCGCTTGTCTTACAAACATTTGTGACGGGGTGCGCTTGTCTTATATAAAGATATGTGCAAAGTTACAAAAACACAGGTTTACGGCAAAATATACCATATTATATTCTGAAGTTTTCTGCGATTTGCGCATAAAACAAAGAGGAGTGTGGAATGTGCGGAAACCTGTCCACACACTCCACACTCCTCATTTATAGAAGTTCGGATATGTATTTTAATACTTTGCGCTGAATGTAGCTACAGACAACGTGCGGAAGAGTACGCCGTCCTCGGTGTCCATGAAGTCGCCGTAGATGCGCATCTGCTTGCCATCGAAGCGCACTGTCATGTCGGCGAAATCGTCGTCGTCGTCATCATCGTCGTCGTCCCAGTCGAACGCCTCCCAGCAGCGCAATACGCCGTTATGAAGGTCAGTCCACTCCCATGTTCCGATTTCAACATCGCCGTCAATGTAGAAGCAAACGAAGGTGCCGCACGGCGAGAAGATCACGCGGTAGCAGTAGTCGTCCTTGTCGTCAATGAGGTCGTCCTTGTCGAAGCCCAGGCCCTTGCCCTCAGTAGTGAGCGTTGTCTGCTGCATAACGCGGCCTTTCTCGAGCCACTGCTTGCCGTAGCCGATCTTCACGTCGCCAGCAAGCAGCCAGTTTTCTGCGCTGTCCATTCTCCACGAACGGCAGAGGTTGCGTACGGCGTCGTCCTGCTTGGTGGTTGTATCGATGGTGACGGTGATTGTTATAGACATGCCGAGACTATTGGTGTATGTCACTGTGGCTGTTCCTGTTACCTTTCCGTCCTTTATCTCTATCTTGGTGTTGTTGCTCAGCTGGTATACGCCTTCCTTAACGCGAGTGTATGTACCGTAGATGTAGAGACCGCCGTCGATGACTATCGTGCCGCTGGCGTCAACGGCGCGTGTCTTTAGCGGCTGGCCGCCGTTCTTCTTGAACAGTGTAGAACCGTCGGCTGCGCGCGTTACGCTCATCTTGCTCTTGGGCAGCTTGCCTGCCGTCGGACTCGTGATGAGGAAGTGGCCGTCGGCGAAAAGCTCAATCGAGGCGAACTCCTGGTTGGTATTGCCCCACGACTGCACGTTCAGCTTGATGGCGTCGTCGGCATACTTCTCCTTGTCGCAATTACCTACTTTAAATTCTTTTGATGGCTTGGAGCTGTCTGGTACGCCCAACTGTACATTGTTATCGTCGCTGTCGCAGGCTGTAAAACCAAAAGCTACCAGGGCGATAAGAAACGAGACAAGAGTTTTTTTGATCATAATAATAGGTTTTTAAATTAATGGTTAAACTATGTATGTTTTTGTTATCATTTCTGTTATTCTTGATTCAAAAATGAAAGCCATACACACGTTTCATATACTATTTGCAAAGATATGCGTTAAAAACATACGCAACAAGAAGATATCCCTAAAAATCCTAAAAACGCAGCAAGCGTTTAGTTAAAAAAATATTGCTGTCTGCCAAAAGTCTTCGAAAAGAAGAAGCTTTTAGCTGACAGCAATAAAATATGTACTAATCCTTTAATTTTTGTTTTATGCTTTGCCTGTTGTTTCAAGTGCATTATTGCTCAAAGTACATTACTTGAACAGCTGCGGGATGAACAACAGCGAGTACTGACGCCAGTTGCTCCATAGATGGCCGCGTGAGCTCTCGTGGAATGTGTACTTCAGACCGTCCTTGTCCATGCGCTCCATGAGTTGCTTGTTCGACTCCATCAGCCAGTCGGCGTTGCCGCAAGCGATCCAGTAGAGTTTCGGGTTGCTCTGAGCCAGCTTAGAGATCTTGCCGTCGAGGTTAGCGTATGCCGGAATCGCTTCCATATTGATATGTGTAAAGTCAACGCCTGCAGAGTAGAGACCGATGTAGTTGAACATGTCAGGATAGTTGGCTGTGATTATAAGCGTGTGCATACCACCCATCGACAGACCGGCGATAGCACGGTGCTGCTTGTCGGCTATGGTGTTGAACGTAGCGTCAACATAGTTCACGATTTCGGGGAAAGCCATCTCGTAGAGTCCGTCCTTGTAGTGAGGGAGGAAGTTGGTCATCACCGGCTTGTAGTCGAGGTTCTCTGCAGTCTCGCCTGCAGCAGCCTGCTTGCCGAAGTTGCCGTTAGGCATTACTACGATCATCGGTTCGCACTTGCCCTCAGCGATGAGGTTGTCCATGATGCGCGAGATGTTGCCAAGCTCGAGCCATGCGTTCTCGTCGCCGCCACTTCCGTGGAGCAGGTAGAACACCGGATACTTCTTGTCTGTCTTGCCGTATCCGGCAGGCAGATATACGTTCATGCGGCGGTCGGCATTAACGGTGTTAGAGTGATACCACACAGTGCGTACCTAGCCGTGAGCTACGTCCTTCACCTGATACTCGTCGGCAGCGCCACCTCCAACATAGAAGATGCTGAACACGTTGCCCACGTCGCGGCGTGTGAACGGATTGACGGGGTCGACGCTTACCACGCCGTCTACGTCAAAGCGATATGTGAACATCTCTGATGTGAGCTGCGGAGTGGTGTACTCCCATACGCCGTCCTTACCCTTCTTCATCGTGCCCTGACCATTGTTCTGTTCCCAGTCTGCCAGCACCTTCACGCTCTTGGCCTTCGGAGCCTTGATGCGGAATGTAACGGTGCGGTCGCTGTTCACCTGTGGCGAAACCAGCTTGCCTTCGCGGAACGAGATGTTCTGCTGTGCGCTCATACTCAAAGATGCGAGCAGAGCAACCATTGCTACAAAAATTCTTTTCATAGATTTTGCTTTTCTTGTGAGAATTGATTTACAATACGGCATAGATTGTATGTTTATAGATTGCTAACGGCTACCTTCACTACTTTCTTGCCATTATAGGTATTAAGGGTAAGTTCTACGGTGTCGGCTTCCTCAAGCAATTGCGTGGGGATGCTGACATATTGCTGCACGGTATAGTATTCGGGCACTCCGCCCTGATTGTGATAGAGCGTGAGGTGGAGCGTGCGGTGTCCGTCGGCATCGGTGGTTGTGCCGTTGCTGACTACGCCGAGCGTGTGAAGCGATGTGTCGCCCTCTGCCTTGCCGCTCTTCAAAAGCAAGGAGAGATTGAGATAACTACCATTCTTCGACACCCACATACTCTCAAACCCAACGGGGTCGGTGAGTATGTTGTCGACATCGGCAGCCGCGGATATGCGAAGCACGGGCACGGGAAGAACGGAACGCGCACGTACAACGGGGATAGAATTCGGATTTGTCCCTACCGCTGCGTCTGAACGCGCAGACATCTGATCGTAGTAGAGCAGTGCGCGATAGACGGTATCGGGACGTTCTATCCAGTCCTTCGCGAACGGATTGGAGAGCCGCAGTTCGCTACCATCGTCGAGCTGCACCGAACGCACCGACTTGTCGGGAGCTGTGCGCAGCAGAACAAGGTCGGCGGTGAGATAGCTGTTCGTACCGTCGCCCGAATCGTATGCCTCGGAAGTGCAGGCTGTGAGGGCTATCGAAAAAGCGATAGCCGCAAGACTCTGCTTGATATGTTCGCGGAAGGAATGGGACATTATACTATTAATATTGAGGGGTATGTGGGTTTTGTTACACTTGGCTGGTGCAGCTCTTGCTTGGCTGGTGCAGCTCTTGCTTGGCTGGTGCAATTCTTGCTTGGCTGGTGCAGTTCTTGCTTGGTTGGTGCAGTTCTTGCTTGGTTGGGAGGTGTGTCAAAACTATAGAATTGTGATGAATGGCTAACTGTAGGAGACTACGGCATTCTTGCCGTAGTCATTGCAAACAGTTGTATTTCAGTTACTAATGGCTACGGCAGGAATGCCGTAGCCTCCTACGATTAGAACCGTTTGCTATTCAATTTTGACACACCCTCCCCCTGGGAAGTGACAACTGCACCCCCTTAGTTACCTTCTAAATTACGCTGAGTTGATTGATGGCTGGATTAGCGTACATGGTCAGCACGCTCTTGCGAAGGAACGCCCAATCGGGGTTGGGCAGCTGCACCTTCTTGAGTTGTGCGTCGAGATAAGCCTCAAAGCGCTGGCGGTCTTCGGCGGTGTAGCGGTCGGCGTGTTCGGCGATGCCGCGCAGAAGGTCGAGCGCCACGAAGTTGGACGGATAGAGACGGTAGCCGCGCCATATCTCGTGGTCGAGATGCTCGGCAACAGCAGCGTAGAACTCGTTCTTCGGCATATCGTCGGGCAGCGCACGCAACCACTCGTCGATGCACGGCGCAGCGTGGTAGTGGATGTGTCCCTTGTAGCCCATGATGCCGGTCTGCATACTGACTACGTCGTCCATCGGTCCCTTCTTCCAGTCTGCCACGTCGCGGCGCAACTGGAACTCCTGCGCCTTGAGGAAGTCGCACGGGTCGTACTCGTATGATATGGCGAGCGGCACGAGGTGAAGCGAGAGCAGGCGTTCCTTGATAGAGCCTTCGCCGCCCATGGTCATCATCTTGAGGATAGCCTCGGCGGTGCGGTCGTTGGAGTCCTTCGCGCGTCCTTCGCGCTGCGCAATCCATACGTTGTCGTTCTTCTCAGCGATGACGAAGTGCATGTACTCTGCCAACAGTTTCGACGCTGCGAGCATCTGGCGCATAGGCAGCGAGCGTTGTACGATGAACGACTTGTTGAGGCGCACGATATCCTTCACCCAAGGCAGCTTGAGGAGATTGTCGCCGATAGCTATCTCGGTGGTTGTGTCGCAACCGGCATCGAAGAGCATCACATGGAGCAGTGCCGAGTCGAGCACGATGTCGCGGTGGTTGCTGATGAAGGTGTAGCGATTGCGGAGGTCGAGATTAGAGAAGTCGGCATCGCAGCCGAGCGAAGCCTTAGCGAGCAGGTTCTTCAGGAACTCGTAGCAGAACGCTTTCTGAAACTCGAGATTGCTCTTGCACTGGTGCATCTTCTGGCGTATAGCCTCAACGGGCACACCGGGATAGAGGTATGCCAGCACTTGGCAGAACTGCTCGTTTTGCACCAAACGGTCGAATACTTCGGGGAGCTCTTCCGGCGCAAACGGACGGATAGAGTCGTATTTGTGGAGTTGTTCAGGTGTCATGATAGAAGTTTTGAGTTTTGAATTCAACACTTAAACTGGTTCTCTACGATGTCGGTCAGCACGTCCTTGATGTCGAGTCCTGCGGCGCGCACCTGCTGCGGAATGAAGCTTGTGGCAGTCATACCCGGTGTGGTGTTCACCTCAATCATATTTATCTTGTCGTTGCCGTCGGCATCCTTCGAAATGATGAAGTCGATGCGGATGATGCCGTTGCAGTGGAGGATGTCGTAGATGCGGCTCACCTCCTCAGCCACGCGCTTTGCAGTCTCGGGAGCGATGCGTGCCGGTGTTATCTCCTGCACCTGTCCGTTGTACTTAGCGTCGTAGTCGAAGAACTCGTTGCTTGTCACGACCTCCGTAGCGGGGAACACTACCGACTTCTCGCATGTCTTGTAGCAGCCGATTGATATCTCGGTGCCCTTCATGAAACTCTCGATCATCACCTCGTCGCTCTCCATGAACGCCACGCGCAGAGCTGGTGCGAGCTGGTCTACGTTCTTCACCTTCGACACGCCGAAGCTCGATCCGTCGGCTGCTGGCTTCACGAAGCACGGCATACCTATCTCCTTCTCAATGAATTCGTCGGAGTACTTCGACTCTTCGCCGCGGCGCACGAGGATGCTCTTCGCCACATTTACGCCCCAGCCACGCAGATAGTTGTTGAGCACGTACTTGTCGAAGGTCATCGCCTCAACGAGCACGCCGCTTGTGCTGTACGGAATGTGGAGCAGTTCGAAGTAGCCCTGCATCACACCGTTCTCGCCTGGTGTGCCGTGGATGGTGATGTAGGCGTAGTCGAACACCACCGCCTTGCCGTCGAGCACGAACGAGAAGTCGTTCTTGTCGATTGGTGCTGTTGTACCGTTGGGCAGATTGACATGCCAGTCCTGTCCTTTCACGTCAACGATATAAATGTTATAGCGCTCCTTATCGAAGAAGGAGTACAATCCCTGAGCTGAGCGCATTGAGACATCGTGCTCAGAAGAGTCGCCACCGCAAACGATGGCAATGTTGCGTTTTAATGTATTCATTGTTATTATTGTTTTAGGGGTGAGTATTTACTGAACTAAGGCGGCGTTTAAGCCGAACTGAGCCTCTTTAAGCCTTCCTAAGCCTTTGATGGAAATCTTATCGCAGTTCTATGCTCTTACTGCTGTGCAGTGCTGAAGGTGTCGCGAGTGGTGCCCTTCATGTATCCGCGCCACTTCTCTATGAGCTGTGTGAGGTCGTCGGGCCATTCGGATGTGAAGTCCATCTGCTGCTTTGTCTTCGGGTGTACGAAGCCGAGTGTGCGTGCGTGCAGTGCCTGACGCGGACATGCTTTGAAGCAGTTGTTGATGAACGCCTTGTATGTAGCCGAGCGTTCGCCGCGCAGTATCTCCATTCCGCCGTAGCGTTCGTCGCCGAAGAGCGGATGGCCGATGTGCTTCATGTGGGCACGTATCTGATGGGTGCGTCCCGTCTCAAGTCGGCACTCCACGAGCGTGACGTAGCCGAAGCGTTCGAGCACACGCCAGTGGGTCACGGCTTCCTTGCCGATGCCCGAATCGGGCGACATCACGGTCATGCGCAGGCGGTCTTTCGGGTCGCGTGCTATGTTGCCCTCGATGCGTCCTTCGTCCTCGGTGAGGTTTCCCCATACGAGTGCGTTGTACGAGCGGTGTGTGGTCTTGTTGAAGAACTGCAAGCCGAGCGATGTCTTCGCCTGCGGTGTCTTTGCCACTACGAGCAGACCCGATGTGTCCTTGTCAATGCGATGCACGAGTCCCACTTCGGGGTCGTTGGGGTCGTAGCTCTTCAGGTCGCGCAGATGCCAAGCTATGGCGTTGACGAGTGTGCCTGTGAAGTTGCCGGCTCCGGGGTGCACCACCATGCCTGCCTCCTTGTTTATCACCATCAGCTCCGAGTCTTCGTACACCACGTTGAGCGGTATGTCCTCTGCCACGATGCTTGTGTCGTGGCGCGGGCGGTCGAGCATCAGTGTCACCACATCGTTGGGGCGCACCTTGTAGTTGCTCTTCACGGGGCGCTCGTTTACGTGTACGAAGCCTGCGTCGGCAGCCTTCTGTATGCGGTTGCGCGACGAGTGGGGCAGCTTCTCGCACATGAACTTGTCAACGCGCTGCGGCTCCTGACCCGGGTCGGCTACAAAGCGGAAGTGCTCGTAGAGCTGACCTGTCTCGTCGTCGTCTTCGATTGGGGGTGTGAGGATATCTTCTTCTATCATATTCTTGCTTACTTTTAAGGTACTTCGTGGAACTCATCAACATCGCCCGACTCGTAGAACTCGTCTTCCGATGCGTCCTCTATCGGTGCGTCGGTGTAGTTGATGTCCATGTCGGCATCGTGCTGTCCGCTTCCCACCTCAATAGTGATGTAGTCGTTCACCGAGACCTTCTCGCCTGCCACCACATGGCGACCCTTCACTCTCAAACCATACACCCAATCTTTCTCGCCGTCGACTAACGCAGGCTGGGTGAGTTTGAAGCCCATAGCCGAGAGTTTCGCCATCGCCTCGCGCAACGAGCTGTTGTCGATGACATCGGGAACGGTGATGGTAGGCGTATGCGAAGTGTTCACAGTGAGGTATATCACATGACCCGTCTTCACGCGCTCTCCAGGAGCGGGCGACTGCTCAAGAATACAGTCGGGCTTGATGCCCGGCACGTATCCCGTATCGCTCACCACCACCTGCAAGCCGCTCAGTTTGAGCAGATACTCGGCATCGCTAAAGGTTTTGTGGCGCACGTTGGGTATCGACACCACTTCGCCATGATGGGTATATATATCAAGGCCGTACTTCACTCCGAGGCACACGACGAACACCACTGCAACCATTGCAGCGAGATTGCCCCAGAGATAACGGCTCCTGAATTTGCTGAAAAACTCTGATGTGTTCATACTCTTTCGTATATATAAATATGTACAAAGATACGACTATCATCGCAATTCACAAAATATATGCAAAAAAAAGCGACAACATATTGATATATTTTGTAAATTCGCACGAAATTAAACAAAGCTGAAAACACTATGAAAGATACATACAAGAAAGCTATGTGCATAGCAGCCTGCGTGCTCGGCGTTTCTTTAGTTTCGTGGACAACATGGCGACTTCTCCCCTCCTCTGCTGACGAGATGCGGCGGTGTGCCGTGGTCGTGAGTGCCACGTCGTGGTACGAGGTGACGGTAGATGGGAAACCGCTGCTCTACTTCGCCGAGAGCGATGCCGACTCGGCGGTGTACAACGTCACAACAGATCGCAAAAAGGCTCTACACCGCAGTTTCTCAACGGGTGTATGGACGAACGACTGGTTACTGATGCCATCGTGCAAGGGCAGACTCGTAACCATCAGTCACGCACCGAGCGACGTGCTACGCGGCAGCGCCGACTCGACGATAATACGTCTGTGCCGCGAAGCGGTGACAGCCCGACTGCGCGATATCAAAAAACAGAAGTCGGAGCTCAACTACTACATGCGTGTGCACAACGTGCAGGACTACGGTTATCAGGAAGTGGCAGCGTTGGACACTCGCGTAAATCGCGCCTACACCGAGGCGGAGCGTGTGCTGCAACTGATTGACAGTATCACCGATGGCAATCACGGCGTGTTCGTGAAGACTCACCACGAGTACACGGCGATATACCGCTCTGCGGAGGGCAAGCTCGTGCGCACACCGCTCCGACTCGTCGGCTCCGTCGACGGCATGGCACTGCTGCAGACCGCCGACGGCAAGACACCGGATGGCGTAGCGGCGGTGAGTCTGCTGCCGTGGAACATAGACGACAACTGCGAAGCACGCGCCGTGGGTTTCCCCACTATCGGCGAGGAGGGTATGGAGTGCGACACGGTGTCGGCACAAATTCTGCCAATGCAGGTGGAGCAAGGCAGAAATCACCGCCTGCCACGAATGTTAGGCAGCGACGGCACACCGGTGTTCAGTACTAAGGGCAGGTTCATCGGCATGGTGTGTGGCGACACGATAGCCACAAGAAGAGCGATTAGAAGGATTTTGAACTTTGAATGGTAGAAGGAGGAGGTGCCATTATACAACGTAAAACTTCACGTAGTATCATCCGCGTCGACCGATGCGGACATCTGCGTCGACCGATGCGGACATCTGCGCCGAACGATGCGGACGTCTGCGCCGAACGATGCGGACGTCTGCGCCGACCGATGCGGACATCTGCGCCGACCGATGCGTATGGCACAACTCCCACCTATAGTTAAAAACAACACAACAATGAAGATAACAAAATACACACTTGCGTTAGGCTTCGCCCTACTTTGTCTCTGCGGTTGCAAGGACATTGCACACGACGGACAGACCATACAGGTACAGGGCGCAACAACATATTACGGCGGAAGCAAGCAGGGCAAGTACGACGGTTACGGCGTGCTCTCCGTGGGCGACAGCGTGGTGTATGCCGGCGAATGGCGCATGGGCAAACGCTGGGGCAAGGGCATCGGCAGCGACTCAACGGGCAGACGCATCGTGGGCACATGGCGTGCCGACACACTTGTCAGCGGCACATGGCGCGACTCAACGGGCACATATACCGGAACACTCAACCGCGACGGCATAGCCGACGGACACGGCACCTTCGTCAACCGCCAAGAGCTATACCAAGGCGAATGGGCTGACGGCAAGCGATCGGGCTTCGGCGTGGCAATCAATGCTGGCAAGCATCTGCAGCTGGGCGAGTGGAAGAACAACCGCTTCTTGGGCGAACGCATCGAATATCGCGCCGACCGCATCTACGGCATCGACATCTCGCGCTTCCAGCACGAGAAGGGGCGTAAACGCTACGCCATCAACTGGAAGCAGATGCGCATCGTCAATCTCGGCAAACTCTCACGCAAGCGCATCGCCGGAACGGTAGACTACCCCGTGTCGTTCTGCTACATCAAGTCGACCGAGGGCACCACCGTGCGAAACCGCTACTATCGCACCGACTACGCGGCAGCACGCGCACACGGCATCAAGTGCGGCGCGTACCACTTCTTCTCCACTCGCACGCCCGGCGCAAAGCAGGCGCATCACTTCCTGAAGTACAGCAAGTTCCGCAAGGGCGACTTGCCACCGGTGCTCGACATCGAACCGACGTGTGCTCAGATACGCGCCATGGGCGGAGCGGAGGCGATGTTTCGCAACGTACGCGAATGGATAAACGTGGTGAAGAGGGCAACGGGCGCACGACCCATACTGTACATATCACAGTCGTTCGTGAACCGCTACCTGCCGCTCGCGCCCGACCTGAAACGCAACTACATAGTGTGGATAGCACGCTACGGCGAGTACAAGCCCGATGTGCGACTCGCCTACTGGCAGCTAAGCCCCGACGGACACGTGCGCGGCATAACACCCGAGGTGGACATCAACGTGTTCAACGGCTACCGCGACGAGTACGAGGACTTCCTGCAAAACGAATGTATCAAGTAGCGGTATCAACAACGCACAAAAAAAGGCTGCAACGCAAACCGAATTGCGATGCAGCCTTATTTGTATTAACCTATGTATTCTTCAGCTATTAGAAGTCGTTATTGTGGTCGAGCGAGTCGTTGAAGTCGCGCGGCTCACGATGCTCGCGGTTCTCACGACGACCGTCGCGGCGCTCACCACCCTCACGACGCGGACGACGCTCACCGCGGTCGCCACGCTCGCCACGCGGACGGCGTTCACGCTCTACATATCCCTCCGGCTTCTCGAGAAGCACGCGGTGTGAGAGCTTGTACTTGCCAGTCTTCGGGTCGATCTCCATGAGCTTCACCTTAATCTTGTCGCCTTCCTTGATGCCAGCCTCTTCAACTGTCTCAAGACGCTTCCAGTCGATCTCAGAGATGTGGAGCAATCCGTCCTTGCCCGGCATAATCTCTACGAAGCAGCCGTAAGGCATGATTGAACGAACTGTACCCTCGTACACCTCACCTACCTCAGGGATAGCCACGATAGCCTTGATCTTGCCGAGCGCAGCGTCGATAGCGTCCTTGTTAGGAGCCGATACCTGCACCTTGCCTACGCCGTCTGCCTCGTCGATAGTGATAGTAGCGCCGGTGTCCTCCTGCATCTGCTGGATGATCTTGCCACCAGGGCCAATCACAGCGCCGATGAACTCCTTCGGTATCTCGATCTGAACGATGCGCGGTACCTGCGGCTTCAGTTCCTTGCGCGGCTCAGAGATGGTCTCCATCATGCATTTGAGGATGTGCTCGCGACCTTCCTTAGCCTGCATAAGAGCCTTCTCGAGAATCTCGAAGCTCAGACCGTCGCACTTGATATCCATCTGTGTTGCTGTCAAGCCGTTGGGTGTACCGGTTGTCTTGAAGTCCATATCGCCGAGGTGGTCCTCGTCGCCGAGGATGTCGCTAAGCACAGCGTACTTCTCCTCGCCCGGGTTCTTGATAAGACCCATTGCGATACCTGATACCGGAGCCTTCATCGGAACACCTGCGTCCATGAGGGCGAGTGTGCCGGCACATACTGTAGCCATTGAAGACGAACCGTTCGACTCGAGAATCTGGCTCACGAGGCGCACTGTGTAAGGGAAATCCTCAGGTATCTGACCCTTCAGACCGCGCCATGCCAAGTGGCCGTGACCAATCTCGCGACGACCTACGCCGCGCTGAGCCTTAGCTTCGCCTGTGCAGAACGGCGGGAAGTTATAGTGGAGGAGGAAACGCTGGTAGCCACGCTCAAGAACGTCGTCAACCAACTTCTCGTCCATCTTTGTACCGAGTGTACATGTAGAGAGCGACTGTGTCTCGCCACGTGTGAAGATAGAGCTTCCGTGAGGCATCGGCAGCGGAGAAACCTCGCACCAGATAGGACGGATGTCTGTAGTCTTGCGGCCGTCGAGACGCTTGCCCTCGTCGAGGATGCAGCGGCGCATAGAGTCGCGCATAACGTCGGCGTAGTAGCGCACCATCTCTGCGTGCTTCTCGTCGAGCTCCTCAGCTGTGAGGTCTGTGTGAGCTGCGTCGTAAGCCTCCTGGAAGTCAGAGAGAATCTTGTCGAAAGCCTCCTCGCGCGACTTCTTGTCGTGGTCGCCCGACTCTGCGATAGCATAGCACTTGTCGTAAGTCTCCTTGCGGAGCTGCTCACGGAGTTCCTCGTCGTTCACCTCGTGGCAGTACTCGCGCTTAACGTCGGTGCCAAGTTCCTTAGAGAGTTCTGTCTGCAGTTCGCACATCGGCTTGATAGCTGCCATAGCAGCCTTCAATGCGCCAATCATGTCCTGCTCCGATACTTCCTTCATCTCGCCCTCTACCATCATGATGTTCTCGGCAGAAGCACCAACCATGATATCCATGTCGGCATCCTTCATCTGCTCGAAGGTAGGGTTGATGACGTACTCGCCATTGATGCGTGCTACACGCACCTCTGAAATCGGGCACTCGAAAGGTATATCTGAACAAGCCATAGCGGCTGAAGCTGCAAATCCTGCGAGAGCATCTGGCTGATCAACGCCGTCGGCGCTGAGAAGCATAATCTGCACATATACCTCTGCGTGGTAGTTAGACGGGAAGAGCGGACGGAGCACACGGTCTACGAGACGCGATGTGAGGATCTCGTTGTCGCCTGACTTGCCTTCACGCTTTGTGAAGCCGCCAGGGAAACGGCCTGCTGCTGAGTACTGCTCTTTGTAGTCTACCTGCAAAGGCATGAAATCTGTTCCGGGAACTGCATCTTTTGCGGCACAAACAGTGGCGAGAAGTACGGTGTTGCCCATACGCAGTACAACACTTCCGTCGGTCTGCTTTGCCACTTTCCCGGTCTCAATGCTGATGGTTCTGCCATCAGGCAATGATACTGTCTTTGTAATTACGTTCATCTAAATCTTAATTTACATCAAAAAAATTGTAATATGTGAGCAAAGTTAGTCAATTTCAATGGGATAAACGAACAATCGCCGATTATTTTTGTTTTTTTGCATAATTTTCCACTGCGGCATCTGCAATCATAGGAGATACACTCCTCAGAGCCATGCAAGCCCCGTTTGTTATTCAGAACTTGAAACTCAGCCCTACACCCAATGTTCTTCTGTTTGCCAGATTATCATTGAGCATACTGACGTTGGCAGAAAGCGCCAATTTCTTTTGATGATGGGCTGCTATAAGGAATGACGTGGTCCATATCACACTTGCTCCAAATGAGGCGGCTGCTCCGATGGCAAATGGATTAACTCCGGGGCCGTTTTCAGAAAAATATGCAACGAATGCCGCTCCATATAAGCAATATACGCTGGCTAAAAAGAAGACGCTGCCACCCACCCAAGCTGTCCACTTAAATATTCTTGCCTTCTTCAATCGCTTGGCGGAAGTGTCTTTAGCGATACTTTTCAGCAATTCGGCGTCCGACACAAGTGTGTCGTTGTGTTGCAGCAAAGTGAAGTTCTCCGACTTGACATCTGTACCATAACTTTCCAATACCGTCGAAGTAGCGGTTGAGCTGTCGTCATTGGCGATGGCGTCTTGAGCGTTGACGGCAAGTGAGCATATCACGACTGCCATCAACATAAAGAATCGTAGACTTCTCATTATTTCTTATGTTATTATGCCAGCATATAATCTGGCATAGGGTTAGATATAAGCAAATTTAGCGAATTCTCTCGAATTGACAAACAATAAAAAAAGAAATAATTGCGGTTATTCGTTTATTATGCGTACATTTGCATGAACGGGAACCGTCGCCGCGCTCTGCCGCCGCTTGTTCGGCTTCAATCCATGCGGCGTGTGCGCTGTGTTGGTGCATACTTGCTTTGTTGGTGCATCCTTGCTTTGTTGGTGCACTTGAGACAAGTGCACCCCCTATAAATATACCCTATAACCTTAAAGAAAAATAAAGATATGGACAAGAAAAACGAATTTATGCGCCGTGCCATCGAGCTCTCCGAGGAGAGTGTGCGCACTGGCGGCGGACCGTTCGGAGCGGTCATCGTGAGTGGCGACGAAATCATCGCCGAGGCTTCTAACAGCGTTACTATCGACAACGACCCTACGGCGCACGCCGAGGTGAACTGCATACGCAAGGCTACGCGCCGCTTAGGCACGTTCGACCTCGCCGGATGCGACATATACACCTCCTGCGAGCCGTGCCCTATGTGCTTGGGTGCCATCTACTGGGCTCATCTCGACCGCATCTTCTACGGCAACGACCGCAAGGATGCTGCCGCCATCGGCTTCGACGACGACTTCATTTACCAGGAGATGCCGCTCAAGCCCGAGCAGCGCCACAAGACGATGCAGCGTCTGATGGGTATGGAAGCACTCAAGGCGTTCCGCATGTGGGAAGAGAGCGCCGACAAGACCGAATATTGATAGGACGGTTAGGTACAACTAATAAATTTCGGGCATGTCTTGCGGAGGTCAACCTGCGCAAGACATGCTTTTTATTTTTCCGGCGAGATAAGCCTTAAACTCCTCACAGCCAATCACTTTTATATCCTCGTAGAGTCCGAGCACAAAGCGGCCTATACCGAGGAACGACACCACTTCGCCTTCGAATATCCAGTCGGTGTCGCCATCGGCAGTGAAGCATTTCGCCGACTGCGGATACTCCTCCACCATTAGATTGTAGGAGAGCAGTCCCATGCGCATCTTCACCGTGTAGCGCTGCTCGCCGGCGAACATGAACATGTCGGTGTACATCTGCTTGTGGCGGTCGTCGAAGGTCCAGGGCACATCGATGATCTCCACCGACTCCATACGCGAGAGGCGGAACGTCTTGTTCTCATGCGAACGTATTTCGTGGCAGCGCACGTCGCGCTCGTCGTTCATCAACTGATAGGGTTCGACGATACGGTCGGTGACGGTGTTGCTGTGTGGCGAGGCGTACTTGTGCAGCACCACCATCTTGCGCGTAGCCATCGCCTCACGCAGCTTCGCCACACAGTCGTTCATGCGACGCTGCAGTTCGGGATTGACGGCATCGGGCAGGTTGAACGAGCGTGCGAGTTTCTGACGTATGTTCACAGCGGTGTGGTCGCGTGTGTCGTCGGAGTCGAGGCGACGGCAAATATACGCTGCTTCGTATTCGGAGAGCGAGATCTGCTCGTGCAGACGACGGAAGAACGACGACGAACGGTCGAGACGGTATGTGGTGCCGGTCTTCTGCAGATTGAAGCCACAATCGCGCAGATAGTCGAAATAATAGTAGAGGTTGCGGCGCGTGATGCCGAGACGGTCGGCTATCTGCTGTGCCGTATAACTTGCATTCTCTGTAAGTATGAGTATTAGGTCGAGTTCACGACCGTATTTATCCATTCGCATTGTTGTCGATTTTAGTAGATTTGGGGTTTAGGTTTGTTTTTATCGGCTTGCTTTCTCTATAGGTTAGTAGTTTTACTTTTAAAAATATGCTTTTGTGGGCGCGTGGTATGGGCAAGATGCCCATACCTCCTACTTTTTACTTTTTTATTTTTTTACTTTTAATCCTCTTCCTCAAACTTCAGTTCGAGTTGTCCTCCGCCAAGCAGATTGTAGCTCATGCGGTGGTATGGCGTGGTGCCGTGCAGGCGTATGCCCTCGCGGTGCGCCTTCGTGGGATAGCCCTTGTTCTTCTGCCAGTCGTAGTAGGGATATTCCTCAGCAAGCCGGTCCATGTATTCGTCGCGGAATGTCTTGGCGAGGATGCTCGCTGCGGCTATCGACTGATACTTACCGTCGCCCTTCACTATCGTTGTGTAGGGTAGGTCGCGGTAGGGTGTGAAGCGATTGCCGTCAACGATGACCGCCTCGGGTCGCACGGTGAGCTGGTCGAGCGCACGGTGCATGGCGAGGAAGCTGGCGTTGAGGATGTTTATGCGGTCAATCTCCTCGGGCGTAACCACGCCCACAGCCCAGGCCACGGCGTCGCGCACTATCTGGTCGCGCAGCGTGCGGCGTGCCTTCTCGCTGAGTTTCTTCGAGTCGTTGAGCAGAGCGTTGTCGTAGTCGGGCGGCAGAATGACGGCAGCAGCGTACACGCTTCCGGCAAGACAACCGCGACCGGCTTCGTCGCAGCCAGCCTCAACGAGGTCGGTATAGTAATGGGGCAGCAAATGGGTATTGCTTTCTTGTTTTTTCATCTGTTGTTCATTTCAATGTGCATAGAAAACAAGCGCAACTATAGGCTGCTTATTTTCCATATGCAAAGTTAGCTTTTATAATACAAACCACAAAGCATTCGTAAGAATTCTTTAACAAAGAAATACTTAAAGTGAAGTATTATTTCCATAAAGCCAACTAATTTTGCAAGCGAAGATAAGAAACAACATGTATCACCTTATATAATATATAGATTATGGAGAAGAACATCACCCTTCAGCAGAACAACATCCGAGTGTTTAACACTAAGCTGATGCAGCCCGCATCAATACTTAACGTCATAAAAAAAGCCGCAACCAACCCTATAGAGTGGTTACGGCAGTATTATTCGAGCGTGCTTGAGCGTGAGGTGACCACTGGTCAGACCCTGCGCTACGTCCACGCACAGTTGGCATTCTTGATGGGCGTATTCCCTACATACGACTCGCTGCTGGTGCATCTCGGCGTATGTGCATGGGCGTTGTGGGCGATACTGCGCTGCATCAGAACATCTGACTCACGCGCTTCACGCCAGCCACAAGAGCGTCCACTTCTTCCTTAGTGTTGTAGAGACCGAACGACGCACGCACCATACCCTGGATGCCGAAGCGGTCCATCACGGGCTGCGCACAGTGGTGGCCGGTGCGTACGGCGATGCCGAGGCGGTCGAGCAGTGTGCCCATGTCCAAGTGGTGTATGTCGCCCACGAGGAACGACACCACGGCATCCTTTCCCTCGGTGGTGCCGAAGAGGCGCATACCGTCAATCTCCGCAAGGCGCGTCATACAGTAGTCGGTGAGCTCGCGCTCGTGTGCGACGATGTTGTCCATGCCAAGTGCCGACACGTAGTTGAGCGCCGTAGCCAGTCCGTGCGTAGCCACATAGTCGGGCGTGCCGGCTTCGAACTTGAACGGCAGCTTCTCGAAGGTGGTTTTCTCGAAGCTCACGCTCTCTATCATCTCGCCGCCACCCTGATAGGGTGGCATACGGTCGAGCCATTCTTCCTTACCGTAGAGCACACCGATGCCCGTCGGTCCGTATATCTTATGTCCGCTGAAGGCGAAGAAGTCGCAGTCGATTGACTGCACGTCTATAGCGAAGTGGGGCGTCGACTGTGCTCCGTCTACGAGCACCGGCACACCATGCTCATGCGCTATGCGCACAATCTCCTTCACTGGGTTCACTGTTCCGAGCGTATTGCTCACGTGAGCCACACTTACTATCTTCGTTCGCTCAGAGAACAGCTGCTCGTATGCCTTCATGTCGAGCTTTCCGCTGTCGTCCATCGGTATCACCTTCAGCGCGATGCCGCGCTTCGCTGCCTGCAACTGCCACGGAACAATGTTCGAGTGGTGCTCCATTACGGACACTATCACCTCATCGCCTTCCGCCATGAACGCTTCGCAGAACGACGCAGCCACGAGGTTGATGCTCTCCGTTGTGCCGCGTGTGAAGATTATCTCTTCTGTCTTCGGCGCATTGATGAACTGGCGCATGGTCTCGCGTGCCGCTTCGTGCAGGTCGGTGGCACGCTGCGAGAGATAGTGCACGCCACGATGCACATTGGCATTGGCGTTAAGATACTCTTCGCGCATGGCATCGAGCACACACAACGGCTTCTGCGTCGTTGCTCCATTGTCGAGATAGACGAGCGGACGGTCGTAGACGGTGCGCGAAAGGATTGGGAAATCGGCGCGAACCTTGTTTATATCGTACATGATTTTGTTAAGTTGAGATGGTGATGTGGTGAAGTGGTGAGAATTCTCTACTAATTACTTGCAGAGCTTGCAGCCCTCACACTTGCTCAGTTCGCCGCGGAAGCGCTTCTTTACGAGATAGTGCAAGCGGTCGCGCAGCGGTTCGAGTTGTATTTTGTCTATTACCTCGTTGATGAATGCGAACTCGAGGAGCAGCTTTGCCTCCTTCTCGCTGATGCCGCGCTGGCGCATGTAGAACAGAGCCGCATCGTTGAGCTGACCAACGGTAGATCCGTGCGAGCACTTCACGTCGTCGGCGTATATCTCGAGCATCGGCTGCGTGTACATTCGTGCTGTCTTCGTGGCGCAAAGGTTCTGGTTCACCTCCTCCGACACGGTGTGTTGCGCGCCGTGGCGCACGAGCACTCTGCCTGCGAAGGCTCCCGTCGCCTTGTCGTTGAGCACATATTTGTAGAGTTCGTGACTCGTGCAGTGCGACACCTGGTGATCTATCAGCGTGTTGTTATCCACGTGCTGCGTCTTGTCGGCTATCACGCAGCCGTTGCACCAGCACTCTGCGCCCTCGCCCTTGAGCTGCACGTCGAGGCGGTTGCGCGTCACGCCGTTGTGCAGCGTGATGACGTTATGATTAAATCGCGAGTCGCGCTGCTGCTCCACGTACACGTTCGAGATGCGTGTGTTCTTGTAGTGGGTTTCCTCCATGCAGTAGAGGTCGAGCGATGCGTTTGCTCCGACGTAAGCCTCAATCACCTGCGTAGTGAGGAACTGCTGGTCGTCGGCTGCATGGTCGCAGAAGAGGAACTTGGCGTTGGCGCCCTCCTCCATCACGATGAGCACGCGGCGGTTCACCATCATAGCCACGTCCGAGCGCAGGATGTTTATCACCTGCACGGTTTTGTCCACCACGACGTTGCGCTTCACGTGCACGAGCAGTCCGTCCTGCGCCAGCATAGTGTTGAGTGCGGTGATGCCGTCCTCGTCGCTCTTCGCCAGGCGTGCGTAGTGCTGAGCCACGAACTCGGGGTGCGCCTTCGCATATTCGGCAAGCGATGTCACCTCAATGCCTTCGGGAAGGTTCTCTTTGGGCTGCAGCGACTGACGGAACTGGTCGTTGACGATAAAGTAGAGCGACGTGCTGAGGTTGGGTACATCGCAGCGGAACGCCTTGTACGGGTCGACCGGCACTTCAAGACGGTTGATGTTCAGTCCGTAATTGGGCTCGAAGAGCTTGTCTATCGTTGTATATTTGTATCGCTCAACCTTTCGCGAAGGGAAGCCGAGACGCTCGAAGCTGTTGAAGGCTTCGTCGCGCACAGCGTTCAGCACGTCGGTGCTGTGGGCGCAGATCTGCTCACGACATTCGCGGTAGAGGTCGATGTATTGTTGTTCTGAAGTCATTGTTCTGAGTTTTATTCTTCTTCAAGCTCTGCTTTAATCCAATCGTATCCTCGCTGTTCTATCTCCTTTGCAAGTTCCGGTCCGGCGGTCTTCACGATGCGTCCCTTGTAGAGCACGTGTACGACGTCGGGCTTTATCATGTCGAGGAGTCGCTCGTAGTGGGTGATGACGATGGCTGATGTCTCCGGCGTGTGCATCTTGTTGACACCGTCGGCTACGATGCGCATTGCGTCCACGTCGAGTCCGGAGTCGGTCTCGTCGAGAATGGCGAGCTTCGGTTCGAGCATTGCCATCTGGAATATCTCGTTGCGCTTCTTCTCGCCACCCGAGAATCCTTCGTTGACAGAACGGCGTGTGAACTTGGAGTCGAGTTCCACGACCTTGCGCTTCTCGTTCATCAGCTTGAGGAAGTCGCCCGCCTTCAGTTCTGGCAGTCCCTGATACTTGCGTTTCTCGTTGACAGCTGCCTTCAGGAAGTTGGTCATCGACACGCCCGGTATCTCCACCGGATACTGGAACGATAGGAACAGGCCTTCGTGCGCACGGTCTTCGGGCTTCATCTCAAGGATGTTCTTGCCGTTGAACCATGCCTCGCCTGCTGTCACCTCATAGAGCGGATTGCCTGTGAGCACGGCGCTGAGCGTTGACTTTCCGGAACCGTTCGGTCCCATGATGGCGTGTATCTCGCCATCGTTTATAGTGAGGTTGATGCCTCTCAGTATTTCCTTGCCAGCGATAGTGGCATGGAGGTTTTTTACTTCTAACATATCGAGTTTTGAGTTTTTATATTAATACGAATCAAGCACGCGACCGAGCTTCATCCTGCGGCGTTCCTTCTTCGTTTCTTGTTTCTTTTCGTCGGCAGGGTCGTATATGCCAAGTGCCATTTCGATGAGCGAGAAGAGGTTGTTGCCGTCGGCTGCAGTGAAGCGGAACGGGAACGTGGCTTTCAAACCTATCTGTATGTTGTGGCGGTGCATGTCGGAGCGCATCCGATATACGTCGGGGCTGCCGTTGCATGTGGTTGCTACGTGCGCCTTGCCGTCGATGGCGAGTGGGAAGCCGTACTGGAACTCGAGCGCAAGCGACGAGAAGATGTAGCAGTCTACTCCTACCGCCGGCGCTACGCTCACACGCGGCAGACTTATTGTGCTGTTGCGCTCGTAGCTGTCGTCAGCGTTCCATGCGCTCATGCTATGCTGCTCGTGGCGCTGTGCCACATTGGTGTAGGTCATCAGCGCAGCGTAGGGCTGCAGGGCGAAGCGTTTGCTCAGGGGATAGTAGCGTGCGCCGAGCACTATGTTCTGCATTGTGGCGTCCACTTTGCTGTCGAACCATTGTACGGTCTCGGCGTTGTAGCCGCCTACGACGGAGAAGTGCTGCTGCGGCAGATAGTATTCCACCAGCACGTTGCACTGCGGTGAGGCGAACGCTGCGATGTTGCCTGCGTCGCGTGGCGAACGTTCTACGCTTGCCGTCGTGGGGCACGAGAGGTTCATGCCTGCTATCACCGCCCAACGCCGCTGAAACTCGTCGGTATCGTTACCGGCTGCGGCAGTCGCCGCATACGCTATGAGCGCAAACGCGGCAATTAGTTTTCTTACAAACATAACATTCTATCCCACTGTTCCCTCAAGCGACACGCTGAGCAGCTTCTGCGCCTCTACAGCGAACTCCATCGGCAGCTTATTGAGCACATCCTTGGCGTATCCGTTCACGATGAGTCCTACTGCCTGCTCGGTGGGTATGCCACGCTGGTTGCAGTAGAAGAGCTGGTCTTCCGAAATCTTCGATGTCGTAGCCTCGTGCTCCACTATCGCTGTGTCGTTGTGTATGTCCATGTAGGGGAAGGTGTGCGCTCCGCAGTCGGAACCGAGCAGCAACGAGTCGCACGACGAGTAATTGCGTGCGTTGTCGGCGTTGCTTGTGGCGCGCACCAGTCCGCGGTACGAGTTCTGGCTATGTCCGGCTGAGATACCCTTCGATATGATTGTCGACTTGGTGTTCTTGCCCATGTGTATCATCTTCGTGCCGGTGTCTGCCTCCTGATAGTTGTTGGTGACGGCTACGGAGTAGAACTCCGCCTGTGAACCGTCGCCGCGCAGCACGCACGATGGATACTTCCAGGTGATAGCCGAGCCGGTCTCCACCTGTGTCCACGAGAGTTTGGAGTTGACGCCGCGCAGGTCGCCGCGCTTCGTCACGAGGTTGAGCACGCCGCCCTTTCCGTTCTCGTCGCCCGGGTACCAGTTCTGCACGGTTGAGTATTTCACTTCGGCGTTGTCCTTCACGACGATCTCAACGATTGCGGCGTGCAGCTGGTTCTCGTCGCGCATGGGTGCGGTGCAGCCTTCGAGATAGCTGACGTATGCGTCGTCGTCGGCAATGATGAGTGTGCGCTCAAACTGACCCGTGTTGCGTGCGTTGATGCGGAAGTAGGAGCTTAGCTCCATCGGGCAGCGCACGCCCTTGGGTATGTAGACGAACGAGCCGTCGGAGAAGACGGCACTATTGAGTGCGGCGAAGAAGTTGTCGCGGTAGGGAACCACACTTCCCAAGTACTCGCGCACGAGGTCGGGATGGTTCTTTATGGCGTCGCCTATCGAGCAGAAGATGATGCCTTTCTCGGCAAGGTGCTGCGAGAAGGTGGTCTTCACGCTGACGGAGTCCATGATGGCATCTACCGCCACACCGCTCAGCGCAAGGCGTTCTTCGAGCGGTATGCCGAGCTTGTCGAATGTCTTCATCAGCTCCGGGTCTATCTCCTTCTTCTCGTTCTCCTTTTTCTTGGCGAGCGGGTCGGCGTAGTACGAAATCGCCTGATAGTCGATCTCGGGCACGTGCACGTGTCCCCACTTCGGTTCCTTCATCGTCTGCCAGTGGCGGAATGCCTGCAGACGGAACTCGAGCATCCAGTCGGGTTCGCCCTTCTTGCTTGAGATGAGTCGCACAACGTCCTCGTTGAGTCCTTTCTCTATGATGTCTGTATGCACGTCGGTGGTGAAGCCGTACTCGTATTTCTGCTCTGCCACCTGGCGTACATAAGCGTTTTTTGTATCTTTAGTTTCCATTTTCGTATATAAAAGTAGAGGGGAGAATGGCGGATTGCGTTCGCCGTCCGATCGGATTGCGTTCGCCACCTGATTGGGTTGCGTTCGCCACCTGATCGGGTGGCGTTCGGTGCACGATGACACAACCTGCACTTTCAGGTTGCAGAACATCGGTATGCCTTCTCCTTAATAAATGCAAAATTACGAATAATGCGTTGATTATTCGAAGAAAACGCTGCTTTTTTGAACCTAAAGGTTCATTTCCTTCGATAGTATGTTCTCCAGTTTCTCTGCCGAGAGCCTCAACTGGAACTCGCCGTTGATGGCTACGCTGATGCCGCCCGTCTCCTCCGACACCACGATGGCGATGCTGTCGGAGTCTTGCGAGATGCCGAGCGCAGCGCGGTGGCGCAGACCGAGTTCCTTCGGTATGTCGTGGCTGTGCGACACGGGCAGGATGCAGCCGGCAGCGCGTATGCGCTTGCCGACGATGATCATGGCTCCGTCGTGCAAGGGCGAGTTCTTGAAGAAGATGTTCTCGATGAGTCGCTGGTTGATGCGTGCGTCGATCACGTCGCCCGTGTCGACAATATCGTCGAGGCGTATGCCGCGCTCTATGACGATGAGCGCGCCCACCTTGCCGCGCGAGAGGTCGATGCACGCCATGACGATGGGCATGATGGTCTCCTTGTCGACCACCTTCTCCTTGCTGCTCACAAAGAAGCGGGCGAAGGCACGGAAACGCTGGTGCGCACCGAGCGAGTAGAGGAAGCGGCGTATCTCTTCCTGGAAGAGCACGATAATGCCGATTACACCCACCGACACCAGTTTGTCGAGAATGGCTCCGAGCAGGCGCATCTCGAGCACCTGACTCACAAAGAGCCACACGAGCACGAACACGATGATGCCGATGAAGACATTGAGCGAACGGCTCTCCTTCATCAGACGATAGATGTAGTAGAGTATCAATGCGACAAGAAATATGTCGATGATGTCTTTTATTCCGAAGTCGAACATATTGTGAGTTTTGAATGTTGAGTGTTATCCGAATTGTGCAGCGATTCGGATAGTTTCAAAGGCTTCCTTCACGTCGTGTACACGCAGTATCGAAGCACCTTTCTGCAGCGATACGGTGTGCAGCACAGTGGTGCCGTTGAGCGCTGTGGTGGGGTCGCCACCGATAAGCTTGTATATCATGCTCTTGCGCGACACGCCGACGAGCACGGGCAGGTCGAGTTCGAGCAGGCGCTCCGCCCTGTTCATTATCTCGTAGTTCTGCGCGAGTGTCTTGCCGAAGCCGTAGCCGGGGTCGAGGATGATGTCTTTCGCACCGAGGTCGCGCAGACGCTGCACCTCCGCCGCGAAGTTCTGCATCATCTTCTCCAGCGTGGGCTGCACCGACATCAGTATGTACGGCACACCGAGCTGCGCCACGGTCTGGAACATGTCGCCTTCTTCGTGTATCTCCTTGCCCACGATGCCCGTTATGCCGCCCTCCGACACATCGTTGATGATGTCGGCACCGAACTCCTCCACGCATCTGCGAGCCACGAGCGGGCGGTAGGTGTCTACCGACACGATGGCGTCGGGCTGCTCGCGGCGCACTATCTGCAGGGCGTGCTTCAGACGCTCGGTCTCCTCCTCAAGGCTAACCTCGTCGGCACCAGGGCGTGTGGAGAACGCTCCCACGTCGATGATGCGTCCGCCTTCGACTACTATCTGGTTGGCACGATCGGCTATCTCTGCCTCCGTCTGCTTGCGCGAACCGCTGTAGAACGAATCGGGCGTGGCGTTCAGTATGCCCATCACCAAGGGCTGTGAGAGGTCGAGCAGTCTGCCTCGCACATTTATTGTATATTGCATATATGCTTGATAATTTGTTAATAACAAAACACAAAATACGCAATAAATATCCGAATAGCCAAACATTTTTAACAAAAAGAGTTGGAAGTTTGGATTATTTTGTATAATTTTGCCCCTATACTTAAACCAAAACTAATACAAACAATTATGAAAAAGGTATTATTAACACTCGCTTGTGCGATGACAAGTTTGTTCGCATCAGCGCAGGCAAAGACTGCTGCAGTCGGTCTTAACCTTAACTATGGTACAGAAATCGAGTCTCTCGGCCTTGGTGTCAAGGGTTCTTATTGCTTCACAGACCACATTCGTGGCGAGGCTTCGTTCAACTACTTCTTCCCGAAAGACCACTTCACAATGTGGGAAATTAACGCTAACGCTCACTACCTGTTCAACATTGGTGACAAGTTCAAAGTATATCCGCTCGTCAGGGTAAACGCATCAAACTTTTTACCTTTTAACATATAGATGTTAATGTTGTAT
>OFMS01000864.1_pt1 | contig 26660 bp, 19 predicted proteins | sample 1541871 | NCBI WGS metagenome assembly OFMS01 (sample SAMN04209251, study PRJEB22552) | human gut metagenome | biome: gut; material: feces | host: Homo sapiens | place: USA: Oklahoma
TGGGCTATGTGTTCCATTGGGCTTTCAGCCCGCCCTTGCTAAATCCGAAACTTGAATTATGTAATGGTTCGCGTATTCTTAATAAAGCTGATGCCCTACATGTGGAGCATAGGTGTGTGTGCGAAATCAGTCAACAACTTCGCCATAAAGGTCAAACTCCTCGCTACCGGTGATTTTGACATTGTAGAAGTTCCCAATTACGAGCGGTTCATCTTCATTACGTGCAATGAGCACTTCGCAGTCCACTTCGGGCGAATCGGCCTCCGTGCGTCCGATAAAGTATTCACCCTCCTGTCTGTCAACAATCACCTTAAGCGTTTGTCCAACCTTGTTTTCCGACAATTCGGTAGCAATGTCCTCTTGCAGCATCATCAGCCTGTCAAGGCGTTGCTCCTTCACCTCCTCGGGCACATCGTCGCGGTAATGTTTGGCAGCGTATGTGCCTTCCTCCTCGCTGTAAGCAAATGCTCCCATGCGGTCGAAGCGTGCTGCGCGTACAAAGTCCATCAGTTCGTCAAAGTCTTTCTCCGTTTCGCCGGGGAAACCAACCATGAGCGTTGTGCGGATACTGATGCCCGGCACTTCGCGGCGCATGGTGTCGATGAGTTCGAGCGTCTCGGCTTTGGTAATATGGCGCTGCATGCGGCTGAGCATATTGTCAGAGATGTGCTGCAGGGCAATGTCCAGATAATTGCACACATTGTCGTGCTCGCGCATAACGCGCAACAAGTCTGTGGGGAAGTGGGTGGGGTAGGCATAGTGCAGTCTTATCCACTCCACGCCGGGGATTTCTGCCATACGCTCAATCAGTTCGGGCAGCCGTTGCGTTTTATAGAGGTCAATGCCGTAGTAAGTGAGTTCTTGTGCTATAATTTGAAACTCTTTTACGCCCTGGGCCACAAGTTCGCGCACCTCGTTCAGTATGTCCTCCATCGGGCGGCTCTTGTGTTCGCCGGTAATGATAGGAATGGCGCAATAGGCGCAGTGCCGGTTGCACCCTTCCGATATTTTGATGTAGGCATAGTGCTTGGGTGTGGTGGTGACGCGTGCGGCCTCGCCACAAATGGGGGTGCTCGGTTCATTGTCCTCCGCCTCCAAGTCGTTGATGAGTTCCTTCCAGTTAAATTTGCCGTAGAACTTGTCCACTTCGGGAATTTCCTCGCGCAGCTCGTCCATATAGCGTTCCGACAAGCAACCCATTACAAACACCTTGTTAAGTTCGCCGTCGTTCTTCAACTCGCAGAGTTCAAGAATTTCGTTGATACTTTCCTCCTTGGCCGAGGCTATAAAGCCACATGTGTTGATGACAGCAATGTCGCCATGTGTGTGTTCGGGGTTATGGTGCACCATATAGCCATGCTCTTGAAACATGCTGAGCAGTTTTTCAGAGTCCACAAGGTTTTTGGAGCACCCCATGGTTATGACGTCAATGTTGTGCTTATATTGTTGCGTATTGTCGTTGTTCATTGTCTGTTATAGCGTCGAGTGTGTAGTGGTAGGGGGAGAATTGTATGTGCCTGTGGCGTGCGTAGGTATTTGAGCTTTAGTTGATATGCGCGTTGGCGTAATCAGCAAACAAACTGACAAGTTAGCGGGAGGGTGCAGGCAAGTTTGCCAACCTTTTTAAGTTTCTTGCCGTTCAAACTTTAACGTGGTTGAGTAGAGTATGACATACTTACCCGTCAACCCGTTACCCCGTCAACCCAAATCCTGTTATTTCAACTCAGAGTTTTCAAAGAGTGAGTTGACAAACTCCTGTCGGTTAAATGGCTGCAAGTCTGTCATTTTTTCGCCAAGTCCGATATATTTCACAGGCACTTTAAGCTGGTGTGAAATGCCTATTACAACACCGCCCTTAGCCGTGCCGTCAAGTTTGGTTATAGCCAGGGCCGTCACATCAGTGGCTTTAATAAATTGTTTAGCCTGTTCGTAGGCATTTTGCCCGGTACTGCCATCGAGCACGAGCAATATCTCGTCGGGAGCAGAAGGCACAACCTTTTGCATCACCTTCTTTATCTTGGTCAGCTCGTTCATCAAGCCAATTTTGTTGTGCAAGCGGCCTGCTGTGTCGATAAGCACCACGTCCGCCCCTTGCGCTTTAGCCGAATTTACGGTGTCGTATGCCACACTGGCGGGGTCGCTGCCCATTTGCTGCTTGATAACGGGCACGCCTACGCGTTCGCCCCAAATGACCAACTGCTCAACCGCGGCTGCGCGGAATGTGTCGGCAGCACCGAGCACCACTTTCAATCCGGCTTTCTTAAATTGGTAAGCCAGTTTGCCAATGGTAGTAGTTTTGCCCACACCATTTACCCCCACCACCATAATGACGTAGGGTTTGCGGTCGGTTGTAATGTTAAAGCCTTCAGTGTCGTCATTACCGCTTTGAGTGAGCAGCGCACCGATTTCGTCTTTCAATATGCTGTGCAGCTCGGCTGTGTTGACATATTTGTCACGTGCCACGCGCTCCTCTATACGGTGAATGATGTCGATGGTAGTGTCAGTACCAACGTCTGAGGTGATGAGTATCTCCTCAAGTTGGTCGAGCACTTCGTCGTCCACCTTGCTTTTGCCGGCAATGGCGCGAGTGAGTTTGCCAAAGAAGCTGGACTTGGTCTTTTCAAGTCCGGCATCAAGAACTTCCTTCTTTTCTTTTTTTGAGAAAATGCTAAATATACCCATGAATTTGTGTTGTTTTTATCACCTTCAGAGCCCGTATAGCAAACACGTTGCTATCATTGTTGCGGTGGAAGAAACTATTTGATGGGATTGCCCCAAAATATTTTTGCAAACTTACGAAAAAAGACTGAAAGAAACGAGAATTAGGCTCGAAAAGCAATGCCAGTGCACCAGGGGACTACTTAAAGCAGCTTGGCGCGCAAGTGAGCAGACTGCAATGCTGAACCCCCGTGACATGCACCCGCCGTATCTCTCACAGCACTTTTTGTGTAAATTGTCTGCACTCTGCACTTTTTGCCTGCACTGCGTTGACTTTCAAGCATTTACGCAGTGTATATAACCCCGAATTCTACCTACACTTTTACCTGCACTGCCTGCACTTTTACCTGCACTACCTACACTTTTACCTGCACTGCCTGCACTTTTGCTTGCACTGCCTGCACTTCTATCTACACATTTGTCTGCACTATCTACACTTCTGTCTGCACTGCGTTGATTTTCAAGTAGTTGCGAGTGTACATAACCCATTTTTTGTCTGCACTACCATCTACACAGCCTACGTGTTGCACAACCATACACGTGTGAGCGTGGTGCGGGCTGTGCCAGTAAGTTTTGACGGCATAGGGCGAGCGAGAAACTTTTCGGAGCAACTGATAATTCGCCCTCCCTATGCTCGACAAGCACGTCTGTTATGCCATAAAAAGAACACTGCCGCCTGCAACGTGTGCAGACGGCAGTGTATACAAAATTCAGACTTGTCTACACTGCGCAAAGCTTTGAAAATCAACGCAGTGCATACAAAAAGTGTAGAGTGCAGACAAAACTCAAAAAAAAGATTTTCCAGACAATGAGGAAGGGGACTGTCGTGCTAAAATCCCTTCATTTGCGGGGTGGGGGGAGGTTATCCCTTAATTACCGCCACGGGCAGCAAGCGAGTCTTGACTTTTACGAGGTCGGCTTCGTTGTGAATGACCGTTTCAATGTCCTTGTACGCGCCCGAAGCCTCTTGCATATCGTCCTGGCAACGAATGGCATGTACAATGCCAAGCGATTCCAAGCGCGCCACCTCCTCGTTCAGGTTTAGGTTATTGATTGCTGCCGTTCTCGACATCAGACGACCGGCGCCGTGTGAGCACGAACAGAAAGAGTCGGGGTTGCCCAACCCCTCTACAATGTACGAAGCCGTGCCTTGCGACCCGGGAATAATGCCCGTTGTACCCTTGCGGGCCAGGGTGGCGCCCTTGCGGTGCACAATCACGTCGTGGCCGAAGTGGTTCTCCCAGGCAGCATAGTTGTGCGCAATGTTAATCATTGGTTCGAAGGTTATGTTGGGCAAGGCGTCGGCCAGCACCTCTTCGATGCGCGTCATCATTACGCGGCGGTTGCACAAGGCAAAATCGATGCAGTATTGCATCTCGGCCCAATAGTTGGTAAATTCAGGCGTGCGCACAGGCAAGAAGGGCAGTCCGATGTTGGGCGACACTTGAGAGTACCATAGCTTGTTGAGCGTGGTAGCCCTTTGGTTGTAGTAGTCGCCCACCTGCTTGCCCAGGTTGCGCGAGCCCGAGTGAATCATTATCCATAGCAGGCCCTCCTCGTCCTTTTGCAGTTCGATGAAGTGGTTGCCTCCGCCAAGCGTGCCAATCTCCTTCAGTATGGCTACTTGGCGGCGTTTTACTATCTCGAGCTTGTCGATGTCGTGCCCTTGTGGAAGCAGACTTTCGTCCTGCGCCAGTTTGTGATGGTTCTTGCCCAATGGTATGCGCTTGCGTATGCCTCGCATAATGCGCTTGCGCAATACTTCGGTTGAGATGTCGGCCACGTGCCAATTAGTTTTTACGGCACACATGCCGCAGCCAATGTCCACCCCCACGGCGTTGGGTATAACAGCGTTCACACAAGCCAGCACCCCGCCTATGGGCATGCCTTTGCCAGTATGCACATCAGGCATGATGGCCAGATGGTGATACAGAAAGGGGAGCGTGGTAAGGTTTGTAATCTGTTCCATTGCCGAATCTTCCACCTCGTCGGCCCATATCTTTACGGGCCGGTCGTTAATCATTTTTACTTGCATAAAGTTTTGATTATTTATGAGCGGCCGCGGTTCATGCGTCTGGGTGTTTTTCTCTCTATAGGACTATAGTTCTGTGAGGTATCACTCCCCAGGAAGACTTTGGCCGCTCAGTAGGTTAATTAAGGTGGTGCGTATAGCTCAGCGGTGCAACCGGGCGTTTCCCGATTGCGAGTGCAAAGTAATGAAGACGCTCCGCAATGTTTCTGCGTAGCAAACAAAAAGTGATAAAAAATAACGGGAAAAGCGCATTTTAGCCCTTCTGCGCAGAAATATTGCGTAGTTTCGCTGTCCGGTAAGACGTAAACATGTGAACGGACAGCAATAATAATAAGTAATATATACGCGTTGGCGGAATTTCAGGTTAACAGGTTAATCTGAAATTCCGCCAACGGGTATTGGGTTTATGCCGCCTCAGCCGTTTCTTTAGGTTGAGGCTTGGGCACGAACCCCAAAATAGCTACCAGGCAGCTCATGATGGGGCTGATAATATTGAAGAAACAGAAAGGCAGATATACCAGTGTGGGAATGCCCAACACCGTGCTCTGCGTCATGCCGCAGGCCGTCCAAGGCACCAATACGGAAGTCACCGTGGCCGAGTCCTCTGTGGAACGGCTGAGCAACTCCGGGCGGTAACCACGTTCGGCATACTCGTCGTGATAGATAGACACGTTCATGATGATAGACAGGAACTGGTCGCCCATCACAAGGTTGAGCAACACGCCCGATGCCACAGTGGAGCACACCAGCGAGGCCGTGCCCTTGATGCCTTTCAGAATGATGCGTGTAATGCTCCTCAACATGCCGCTAGCCACCATGCACGAACCAAAGCACATGGCACAAAGAATGAGCCACACCGTGCTGAGCATGCCCACCATGCCCCGTGTGGCCACCAGAGAGTTGATGGCCTCAAATCCCGTGTCGATGTTGGTCTTGGTATAGCATGTGAGCATCAGCCCCTCAAACAGACTCAGTGCATTGACCTGCTTTTCGCCCGCAATGTGCATCAAGGCTTCGGGCTGGAGCACTACGGCGCACAAGCATGCCGCCAATGACGAGAGCAACAGCGTGATGAGCGAGGGCATCTTTTTATAAATAAGCAAGGCCGTAAAGAGCGGTACGACCATGGTCCATAGCGATATGTTGAAACCATTGTTCAGTCCTGTAAGGTACTGATTAACCTCCACCTCCTGTCCGTTGTAGAACAATCCGATTACCAAGTAGAGCACTAAGGATATGACAATGCTCGGCACAGTGGTGTAGAGCATATAGCGAATGTGGCTAAACAAGTCGGCGCCCGCCATTGATGAGGCCAACACGGTGGTGTCGCTCATGGGCGACATTTTGTCGCCAAAGTAAGCACCCGATATGATGGCCCCCGCCGTGTAGGGTTGTGGAATGCCTAAGGCGTCGCCAATGCCCATAAGGGCAATGCCGATGGTGGCAATAGTAGTCCACGAAGTGCCTGTGATGACCGATATAAACGAGGAAATAATGCAAGCGCAGGGCAGAAAGAGCCATGGCGACATCAGTTGCACGCCATAGTAAATCATGGTGGGCACCACGCCGCTCACCATCCATGTGGCCGACATCATGCCGATAAGCAGCAGAATGAGTATCGACACGCCAGCGTCGCCCACAGTCTTTTTAATCATCTCCTCAAACACGGTCCACTTTGTTTTGTACACCAGCATCGACAGGGCCACGCACACCGACGAGGCCACCATCAGTGCCACCTGTGAGGCTCCGCTCAGCGCATCGTCGGGAAAAATCCGGAGCACCAGAGCAATCAGTGCAATCAACACAGCCAGCGGAAGCAGGCTAATCAAGGGGTGGGGGTGTAGAGCTTTTGTGTTCATAGTTTTATTGTCGGGGCAGTCATACAACATTGCCCATTGAAATATTTAAGTAAATACAGTTAAGTTTTGTCTTAGCATTTGCGAAGGTAATAAATAATTGTGAATTTTCTTTCTAGAGTGGTGCTTTTAATTCTGATGCAAGGCTTGCGTGGTAATGTAAGAGTGTGCTTTTCGATAGTAAATGAATGAGTATAGAGAGGAGTATGTGACTGAATATACGATTATCCAAAAAAGCGTTTTCAATAGCTTACAAATCCACACATTGAATAAGGCTATTCATTTTCCAGAATGAGAATTAGAGTGAACTTGTCAGAGGGAAAAGTAAATCTTCGCCTCATTCCCTGTGAAATAACAACAGGGTGGGGCGAAGACTGTAAATGGAGAGATAATAAAACTCAAGTTTCGGATTTAACTTGAACGGGCTGAATCATCGTGCAAGGCGAATGCAATCAAGCTTGCTTGAATTGCTGAGCCGCAGCCGATGATTCAGCCCGCACTTGCTAAATCCGAAGCTTGAATTATTTATCATTTCGTGTTTCGTTTACTCTTTTGCGTCCAATCCAAAGAATAGACAACGCTCAGCATAAAATAGCGTGGCAGAATGTCGGTGTAAGATTCTACACGACTTGTGGCATTGATGCTTGAATAAATGTTGTTTTTCGGAGTAAGTATGCCATTGGCTATCAGTTTAACAGACAATTGGTCTGACAAGAAACGGCGTGCCAAAGAAGCGTTCCACTGACAATGAGCCTTGTTAATAGAGGCATCAGCAAAGCCATTGTAGATGTTGGCGCAGAAGTCTGAAGCTAATTGGAGTTTCCAAGGCAAATCCCAACTAAAGTCGGCTGCCAACCTTGTTTCGCGATAGTGTGTGTCCATACTACTTTGCTTAATAGTGCTAAACGCTGTATACCATCTGCTTGAGAAGCGGAATTTATTGCCTACTGTTCCACGAAGTATTGCATTGGGGGTTACTCCGTATTGCTGCAATAAGCCACCCTTTTCGGTTGCTGCACTAAGTTGTGACATATCTGCGTTCTGACGATAGTTGCCGCGTAGCGAAAGAGTGATATAAAATCTTTGATTCTTATCGAGAGGCAAACTATACCCTACATCGCCATTGGCTTCATGCGTGCGGTTGGTGTTAACCATTTCGTAGATGCGTCCACCGTTTTCGGTATTGTAGATAGAAGATGCAACGATGTTGTTATGCGTGTGCGTGTACTGTAACGAAATATACATATCGTGTCGAGTCTTACGTTGACTCATGCCATAGCGGAAAGCTAACCGATGAGCGTACTCGCCCTGAAGTGAAGCATTACCACGGAAGAGGTTGAGCGGGTCGGCATAGTCTTCAATCTGAAGCATGTTGAGCAGGTCGGGCAGTTGGTGCTCGCCTGTGTAGTTGAGTCGAAGCTCGGGCGACCACTTGTGTTTTCCATTCGACCGATACTCCATGGTGAGCGTGGGATGGAATGAATAGGCATGGCGATCTATATCGTAAGATTGCTCGTTACGTTGATAGTCCAAATGTTTGTATTGAAGCACGGCACCCAAGTCGGCGTCGAATTGAATATTGCCACGCTTTAGTCCTGTCAGTTTGTGCGAAAGACGCATACCGACACTACCCGTTTGCTTCTTTTCTTTGCTATAATAGCTGTTCTCGTTGTCAAAACAAATAGTTTGCCATTCGCCATTGGGCAATATGCCTAACGAACCTTTTGTCCAATCCAATGCATCTGACCACTCTTGCATACGTTCCAAACGATAGTAAGGGTGTGATAAGTTGCCGTAGGTATGGTTAAAGGCTACGTAAGGGGTAAATACACCATCATATTTATCGTTTTTGAAGTACTTGTAGCCATAATCTATCGTGGCATCAACCGTCGTATTATGCTCCGTATGATTATTATAAATGCGACGGTGGTCGTTGTCTTGCGTACTCAGATAGTCTAACTTATAATTATTGTATAAGTCGTTTTGTACATTGTTATGATTTACTTGCAAGTCTATATTAAAGGGATTGCCACCTAATACCAATGATGTTTTCCACTCGGGCTTGTACGTAAACGTTCTTTGCTTTTGTAGTGTGGGATTGAGCAGCGTGTAAAGCATGTCGTCTGACGACAAGCGCGTTACATTATTCCAAATGCTATCCACCTCCCAAGTATGCCAATCCTGATCTCCCCTTTTCCAAAAGGCAAGTGTAAGGGCATCTTGTGCATTGCGCATATTGTCAAAAGTAAAGTCAAACTTCAGTTCGGTCTGCCACTTCTTCGTCTGTCTGGCGCGAAGGGCGGCATAAGCGTTAACGCGCGTGTTTTTATCCGAGACGAAAGTTTTGTTCTTCGCCATGAGGTTATCGGGCGCAAGGAATGTTTCGGTGTTCGTCCATGAATGAGTTTTTTGCTCTTTTTGTTGTACGGAGGCGTTGCTGCTAAATCGCCAAGTATTGTTGGGTTCAAAATAATACTCAATATTAGCTACTTTATTTTTATGTCTTCCCGTTGGATAGCTATTAACCATGTTGCCTATATCTACCATTTTACGTTCTTCATTGAAGTTGTTGACGTCTGCATCAATGCTAAGCATTTGTCTGTCATCCATACGCATCAAGAAGCCTTGTCCGCCCCACAACTTTTCGGTAGCAACGTCAGCTTCAAGTTTGGCCATCCAGGTGCCAAGATATTCACGCTTCAAATGTACGTCCATCACATATTGCTTATCGTGCATATCACGTCCCGTCAGTTCGCTCAGTTCTCCTTGCTTATCATATACCTTTACCTTGTTCACAATGTAGGCTGGCAAGCGGTCAAGCGCAGCATCAATGTTGCCATTGAAAAAGTCTTTTCCACTGAATAACAAACTCTCAATGGCTTTGCCGTTGACATAAATCACACCTTCTTCAATTTTGGTATTAGGTAGTTGCTGCACCAATTTGCGAAGTGATTCATTCTTGAGTATATTAAAGGCATCAGCATTGTACACCAACGTATCCCCCTTATAATACATTTTAATCTTCGTCGCCGTAACCGTAGCTTCGTTAAGATTACGCTCCTTCATAGCGGGAAGGAGATTAATCGTTCCCACATCGATGCGTTTCTTTTCCGAATCTATATGTATGTTTTTCTTTACGCTATCGTAGCCCGATGCACTAACTATTAGCACAACGTCTTGAAAGTTTGAAGATATTTTGAGATTAAAAACGGCACCACTATTCTTGTCGAGATATCCCGTTGAGTTTCCATTTCTTTCCTCCACAATCATGTTGAGCTTAGCCTTGGTTGATGCCAAAACGCTATCGTTGGCTGCATTCAGTACCTTTACGGTGGCTTCATGTAGTCCTTCGTTGGTAATTGGATTGATTACTTCACCCGTCAACACTATATTCTGAGCGGAGGATACTGAGAAAAATGTAGACATTAGCAAAATAAAGAGTATTTTATACATGGCAGAAAACGTTTTAAGAAAGCGAGTGTGTAACCTTATTGCAGCTGCACACTCGCATACGTAATCCCTTAATGGGATGAGATCATTAGATAAACGTGAAGTACCTCTTTAGTCGTCCAGACAGACCTCAAGCATGAAGTAACAGGGCGAGGAAGTCTCTTCAGCTTTTTTTCGGCATTCGGCGTCGCCGTGTTCTGTCCAAGTGACGCAGAACACGTTGAGTTTAGGATAAATGTTGGCTAGCTTGGAAAGGGGCATATACTCCTTGTCGCGCTGGTTGCGAATAATGCAGGCATAATAGCCTGGCACATCATTGAAAGTGTGGAAAAGAGTGACATACTGCGAAGCATCGAGCTTGAGTTGCAGTGTGTTAATGAGGTACTTGTTGATGGTGACAGAGAGCAACTCCTGAGCCTCTTTCTGCTGGTTGGACCAGTGGGTGAGTTTTTGGAGTATTTTGATGTTGGTGTCGAACACGGTAGACGAACTTGCAAAGTTAATAGGGAGTGTGCTGCTGAGGCTCTTTCCCATGAGACCATGAAGGATGAATACTTTGAATCTCACTTCTTCTTTTCGTCCCTCTTTGTAGAGCCACCATTCCATGCCCTCGGCGGTGCGATACGAGGGATTACCTGTATCTTGACAACGCATGGACATGTAGCAATGTCCCGGGCCGCCAATAATAAACTCTTGTTCGTCTTTTTTGAAGAAGTGGGCTACGCGGCGCGATTTTATTTGACACCCATTGTTTAGTGGAGCTATGGAGCTGTAGGAATTCAAATTCCTGCTTGCGCTTTCGAACTGCGATTGGATGCGCTCTATCAGCTTGTCGATTTTGTTTTTATCGCTCTTGCTAGAATAAGGCATACGGAATGTATATGCGCGTAAATAGCATAGGGAGTCGAGGTCGTCGTGTCCTTGAATCTCTTCCGTGTTGATGAGTTGGGCTTGTGGGGCAGAACTTAGCTCCTTGTACGCCTTGTGGAAAAACTGTGCCCGAAGTTGCATGGCTGATGCGCATGCAAGGGCGAGGAGAATGAGAATGCGTTTCATAATGTATTGATGTCTTGATAAGTTAATGCATAGTTGATTACGGTATCAATGAGTTGCAACTCAAATAGGGCGTTTTCTATTTGTTCTTGAATTTGTTGTCTTTCGTTGGAGGATATGGAGTCAGTGCTGGCGGTCATTTCGAGCGGTAGCTCCTTGACTATGGCCACCTCATTGGCCTCTTTCGGGGGAGTTACTTTAATTACTGTCTGTTTGTGCTGGGGCGAGGGCGCCTTTTGCGGTAGTAGTTGCGGGGCTTCGGAAGTAGTCAAAGAAACCTTTTGAACTATTGCAGGGGAAAGTTTCCTCGACACACTTAGATGCATGACGGTAGTGGACTCTTGAGACATATCGTTTGTAAAATGCCACGCAGCCCATGTACCACAGATCACGCATACCACGCAAGCCGCAGCATAACGAGCTATGGCAGGCCAGCATCGACGGCGTAGGGCGTGACGGTGTTGCGCGAGCAAGCGATCATATTCGCGTGCGCCAGGTGTAAGCTCTTTCAGCATCTGCTGGTATAACGCTTCGTCGCTGAGTGGAGTTCTTTTATTTTTCATTGTCAATCAGTCTTTTAAGTTTGGCTTTTGCCATGGATATCATGCTCTTTACCGAGGGCTTGGGCAGATGTGCTTCGGCTGCAATCTCGTCCACGCTCTTATCGTCAATGTGGCGTGCTTTGAAAAGCGACTGTTCGCGAGGCGAGAGCTGGCGCATGGCATGGTCGATACGTTGCATCGCCTCTTGGGCTAAAAGTGGCGCATCGGCTTCAGTGGTGCATGGTGCGAGCGATTCTTCCAGAGGCGAGGTGGGTATTTGCCCAAGTTTGTGATAACGTTCCACGCAGACGTTCTTGGCCACCATGACTGCTAATGCCTCCAGGTTGCGCTGAGCGTTGAGCTTCTCGCAGTAAGTCCACAATCGAATCAGACTATCTTGTGCCACATCCTCGGCATCCTCTGCATTGCCAAAGAAGTCGCGTCCCACTCTGACCATGAGTGGACGAAGATGGGGAATTGTATGTTCAAACTCTGCGTGTGTCATATCTACCTAATATACTGCTCAGCGAGGAAAAAGTTAAGTGCGAGGGTGCCACTTTTATAGTGATTATTCCTTTTTTAATTCTTTCCTCCCTCCAGTGCTGCGTGAGAACAGCTTTCTTACTTCGCCTTTTCGGCGCGAAGATACAGTCTTTCTTTTGGGCACGCAAATTATTCTCTCTGTGCAGATAGAATTTCCCTCCCCCTTACGAACAGATAAACATATACGTTGCAAGAGCTAACGAGTATACTGTGTACTCTCTATCAGAGACAATGCAGAAGTAAGACGCGTCGCCCGCAAAGCTATTTGCGGACGACGCGTTTCGCATCTCTATATATGTGTGTTGTTTTTCAAAGTCTTACATTTCACCTGTTAGCTCCTTACATATTAAGCAGAGCACTCACTTCGGCTGGGTTGAGCGCCCATTCGTAGGTGTAGGCTTCATCAGCCTCATCAGGAGAAGGTGCAAGTGAAAGATGCTGAGCTTCAGCCTTTATCTCGAGTAGCTGACCTATTGACAGTTTATTGCGCAAACGCTGCAACAAGGCATTAACAGCAGTGAAGTCGCAGCCTTGAATGTTTTGGGAGATGAATGGCATCTCAAGCCACGTAATTTCACGCTCGTCAACATCAAGAACTCCAAACACAAGACCACGTGAAAGGTTGCTCTCGCTGATACGTACCATGTGCTGCACACACGATGGGTCGTAGGCCACTCCCGTTTTTTCAGATACCTTCATGGGGTATGCCGAATTCATCCAGCCCACCACAAGGTTGGGCGAAAGTGCACCACAGCTATAAGCATTGGCTGTGAAGGTGACGTATTTGGCACCAGCCTCAGCAAGTTCGGGTAGTGATAGTTCTATATACTCCGCTGTGCCCACCATCTCGGGAATGGCGCGTATGTCACCTCCGTGTTTGGCTCCAGTAGCTTTCAGACAGTAGTAGGCACATTCTTCGGTTTTCCCATTTTTGAAAGCAATGTGGCAGCTGATGTCCATGTCAAGGGGTTGAGCGTGTAAGCCCTTTCCCCATTGCAAGAACAAGCGTACGGCATCACCCTCTACGGGGAAACGGGTGCCCATGAGTGCACACGAGGTGTCCTGTATCGTGGCAGACCTGTCGCCTACGCTAATGGGAATGTCGAACAGCGAGGGGGCAATATAGATGCTTTTTGCCTTTGTGGTTTGGGCTGCAAAGCTATGTTTGAGGGATAGAATGTAGCATTGCTTCACCCTTGCCACCATAGCCTTTAGGTCGGCAGGGCTATAAAGTGATAGCAGTTTGTTTTTAGGAATAGAGATTGTGTAGCCCGTGATGGGGTGTGCTGTGCGCGTAGCATCAGGGTCAAAGTATTTTTCTGCGGCATTACCCAGTGACAGGAGTAAACGAGATGGCATTTGATCGGCCACTTGCTCAAAGGCCTCCATCGTCTCTTCGCACCCAAAGCGCAGCATGGTAGCAAAGAGGCTGCGGGCAAACAGTCCTGGGCGTTGCTTGAGCATTTGCAACACGGTTTGCGTATCGCGATTGTTGCGCGCCTGCTGCAAAGTACCCAACCAAGTGGGCTGCTCTTGATGATAGAATGCGTCAAGAATATCAGCCAAATGTTCGTAACCTTTCCTGCGTGAATATTCTCCAAGTCGCAAGGCGCGAATCATGCGCACCCACATTCCGCGTTTGGCATTCATATTCTCTGTGGCTTGTTGGGGCGATAATGCAAGGTTGTTGATCCACGAAGCCACGCATTGGCAGTGCTTGCGGTTGTATTTTAATTTGAGCTTCTCCTTCATCTCCTTTCCTGCATATTCGCTCTGATCAAGAGGGCCAAATATGTATTTGCTCTCATCAAGAGGACCAAACATATCGAAGTAGAATCGGCGGGCTTGCGCTATCAATGTCCTTGGCTCAATAATTTGCACATACCCAGTCTTTTCATACCACAAATAGCGTAATATGTCGGTAGGAGTTTTCAGTAAAGCTTGAGCTTGGGCTTGTTGACCATTTGCCACAAGGTGTTTCACGGCAAGCATTGCTGTTTCCTTCATACTAATCTCTACGTTGTCGGGCAGTCCGTAAATGTCAATCAACTTTTCGAACGAATCCTTTTGCGTAGCGTCAAGTGGAGTGGGGGAGGCAAGAAGAGAGTGGTATACTTGTTTCAGATCTTCCTCGGTAAACAATCGGAGTTCTTTCAGTTTCGATGCTTGACCTTTGTATACGAAGTTTGCTGTAGTGAAAGGCGTTCCGCAGAAAGGGCAGCCCGTATATCGTTCGAGAGGAAATGTGCCTTCGGGAATGAAGCAGCCACAGGGTAGTGTGCAGCCTTCCAATCCAGCTTTTGCCCCGCCTATAAGGTTGGCAAAGAAGGTTATTAAATGGTCGGCTCGCGTTTCGCCAGTGGGCACATTCCAACCCTTGACAAGTGTTGCCCAATTAAGTTCCACCCCCATCACATCATCAATCACGGCGGTAATGTCGGCCAATTCTGTGGCGCTCACCATGCATAGCGCATGAAGCAAATCTTCGTTTACGCTGAAGCCATTCTCCCTCAGCCGGGCCACGAAGGCCAACACGGCAGGGGTAGGCTTTGTTTCAAGATCTATTTCTTTAGGGTCAATGTCCAAGTATATGGCTCGGTAGCGCAAGGCAATTCTTAGCAGTTCTTTGTCTCTCATCTGTATGAAATATAAAAGGTAATGGAACGACACGTACATTCCAGCTCCAAGCTTCAAGCTGAATTCAAAATCAGGAGTATGTCGTTCTTAGACCTGTTCAACTTATTTGTTCTGAAAAAGGTGTATTCTCAAGGCATTTAGAAGGCTTACCCTGTGGTTGGTGAAGGCACGGGATAAAGTGCTTCATCAGATGTTATGCCACCTTTGTGCTTTTGAAAATAGCGTGCCGCGAGCAGGAATCGAACCTGCGACACATTGTAGGAGTATGTGATGGTTGGTCCTGTTTAAGTGAGAAAATTCTATCACACTTTTAGGGCGGTTCTAATAATTCTGAAATAGGGATTTGTGCGCTATCAGAAGCGTATTTTTGAAAGTTTGTGAGGGAGCATAGCGGGCTATGTGACCGAACTAACTTTCAAAAAGACACTTCTGAGAGTGTGCAAATCACATTTCAGAATAGCAGAACTCTAAAAACAGAATTCTTAGAACCGCCCTTAATAACAATCGCTCTACCAACTGAGCTATCGCGGCGGTACAAAATGGTAATTGGCAGACTATAACGGGTCAAGTTTAGCAAACTGATGTTGAAGTAAGTCAGCCTTGTACCATCTTGCTTTTAATTGTAACAGAGGAGGAAATGGCTAATCATGGTTTCCCCATCAGCGGGGAGTCACTATGTATTATTAGTAAATGAAGTATGATATAGCTTGGTCCTCCTTTATATTTATGTGCAGAGGAAATAGTGTTTCCTCATGTCCCGATTGCGAGTGCAAAGTAATAAGTGTGCTCCGCAATGTTTTTGCGTAATGAAAGAAAAGTGATAAGAATTAAAGAAAAAAGCGCATTTTCTTTCGTCTGCGCAGAAACATTGCGCAGATTGTGCTACATTTGTCCTTGTATAACCAAAACCTTGAAGCTATGCCAGCCAACAAAAATGCTTTAATACGCTATAAAACTATTGATAATTGTCTTCGCAATCGCTATCGCCGATGGACCATTGACGATTTAGTAGAGGCTTGTAGTGATGCGCTCTACGACTGCGAGGGTATAAGCAAAGGTGTTAGTTTGCGTACGGTACAGAACGATTTACAGATAATGCGTTCCGATAAATTGGGCTATAATGCTCCTATTGAGGTGTACGACCATAAGTATTATCGGTATGCCGACGCCGAATATTCCATTACCAACATGCCCCTTTCGCAAGGTGACTTCGAGGTGATGCAAGAAGCTGTAGACCTGCTGCGACAGTTGGAGGACTTTGATCAGTTTGTCGAAATATCCGATGTGGTGAGCCGTTTGCAAGACAAACTCTCTATCACGCAGAAGCGTCGCAAGCCCATTATACATTTCGATAGTGTGCCCAATCTTCGGGGACTTCGTTTGCTCAGTCCGTTATACAACTATATAGCCCATAAGCAAACGCTGCGTATCAGTTATCAGTCGTTCTCGGCACGCAAACCTGTTGAATATGTACTCTTTCCCTACTTGCTCAAGGAGTTTCGCAATCGTTGGTTCCTTTTCGGATCCAAAGCCAAGGATCTCGTACTCTACAATCTTGCCCTTGATCGCATTCAATCCATAGAACCCTGCGATGTGCCTTTTCGTGAAAATCCGCAGTTTGATGCCTCGCATTTCTTCGACGACGTGATAGGAGTGAGCAAGAACATTGGTAATCGTCCTATTTTTATCTCCTTTTGGGCTAACGCAGAGCAGAGTCAATACATCAAGACCAAACCTATTCATCCCTCGCAGCAGCTTGTCAGCACCAATCCCGCCGACCATAGTTGCATTTTCAGCATTCGTGTGATAACCAATTTCGAAATGTATTCCGTGTTTATGAGCTATGGCCCAGGCATTCGCATACTCTCGCCTCGTTTTGTCGTGGCTTTTATGCGTGACAAGATGTGCGAAGCTGCCGATATGTACGATCAAGAGACAAATGATTTTTTGCAAGGCCAGAAGTGATACCCGCATGCTGCAATCAGCTGCAAAATAGTGCTTTCCTGGCTACGTCAATGCGTCACCCAATCAAATGACGCAACTCATCGTTTTTCAATATGCGCTATGTGATGGCGCGGTAAAGTGACGAAGTCAGAATATTGTGGATTTTGCCGCAATATCCTGATTTCATCACTTCCTGCGCCGTTGAATGGCGCGTATTGAAAATCAGTGCCCTTCGTCATGTTTGCGCCTCACCCCCCAGAGCCACGGCAGTGAACTTCTGTCCCATACCGCGCACGGCACGCTTTATTTGACTCCACGATGCGGTCCGCGTCGTTGTTCCACACCATGCAGCCCCGTTTGTGCAGGTCAATCACCATGGTGTTGCGCACCAGTTCGCTCACGGACACAAACCCTTTGTCCGTTTGGTCGCACTGTTGCACCTCGGGCGTGCGGTCAAGCACATTATAGCAAATGTCACACTGTTCGTCCATAAGACTGATGGCCTGTTCGGCCTGACCGCAGTTCGTGGTGTTGCCAGTTGTTTGCGGTGCGCAGTCAGTGTCGTTGCGCATGCGTTTTTGCTGCTGGGGTGTTTCTGTGTTTTCAGTTTGTGGTTCCGCACTATGTCCGATAGCGTCTATCAGTTTGTCAACGCCACGTTTCACAATGGCATCGGCATAGCGCAGCATTCTGTTAAGCATTTGTTTCATGATCATACAATTTGGTTTGATATAAAAGTAAAGTGCTGCAAAGGTAACACCAAGACATTGCACCCAACAAAAAAAGTGTACAATTTGTACACAAATATTTGCTCCTTCCCCGTCACCCCTCTTGTAAAAGGGTGCGTGTGCTTTTACTGCCATCTTACACTTTTTGTACGTAACAAGTTGATATACAGAGATTTCAAGAGTGTAAGATGATTTCAAAGTATCTTACACACTCCTGCATACATCTTACACACCTCACCCCCTGTCACGCAGTCAGTTTGGACGTATGCAGTAGATAATACGGCATAGGGACGCAGAACAATTTGTCGGAGCAACAGACCTTTCTGCTCCCCTATGCCGTGACATCTTCCTCCCGTGCTTGTCCGTGTGGCAACATGTGAGTTGTGTAGGTTGCGTGTAGGTGGAATTTGTAACATCTTACACTGTGTAAAGCATTAACAGTCAATGAGTTGCAACGAGTTAGTGTAAGATGTAAGATACTCGGCAAGTAAAGTATTTGTAGTATAGTAAAGATACCGCTACCACAAAACGCTACCTCTAATGGGGGCGACGCGTCTCGCGTCGGGAAAATAAAAAGAAAAGACACACAAAACCCACTAAATAACAACTGCACTATCACCGACGCGGGACGCGTCGCCCCCATTAGAGATAGCGTTTTGTGCTTGCGCTACGGCATCTCCTGCTGCCACAGCAGGTCAAACGTTTGGCGCATCAGCGGCTCATCAGCCATCATGCGGCGCAGTTCGGCCAGCGGGGCCGCGTTGGGGCTTTCGGGCAACCACAAATGCAAGTAGCCGCCCTCGGCATATTTCTCGTGCAGGTGGGCAACCATACGCTGATAGTGCTGCTCACGCGTGAGTTCCGGATAGTTGGCCAATCCATACTGCACCGCGCGGCGCATCGACACCAAGGGGTCTATCAGGCGGTCGGCCTCGGCCACTATCATGCCATAAATGGTGCGCGGTGCACGATCGGCCGATGCGCGGTGGTCCTCGGCAGCCTCGGCTATCACCTCAATCTGCGCCCCGTCAAACCATTGGCGCAACCGTTGGTCGGCCCTCACAATGCGCCCCGACACAAGGTGGTGACACGCACGCCCCTCGCACAGACCAAGGTCGTGACAGGCTGCCGCCGTGAGCAACATGCCCGCATCGGTGTCGGCATAATGCGCCCCCATGGCCATGCTGCGCTGCATCACACTGCGGGCATGGTCGCGCTGGTGGGCCGGGTCAAAGTGGTCGTACTGTGGCAGCACCTCGTCCCCAAGGTACCGCACAAGGCTCTCGGGCACACGGGCCATGTAAGCCTGCACTTGTTCTGTGGTGTGTGTCATGTCAGTCATTCACCCCCTTCTTTTTGAAGCGTAGCGTCATGTCGGTCAGTGTGCCGTCGGCCTCAACGCGGCAAAAGCGCTGGTTAGTGGTGGGCGATGAGAGCGGACCGAATTTGGCCGAATAGGGGCCAGTCTTTACATAATCCAGACTGGCGGCAAGGGTGGCGGCATCGGGCAGCCACGTGCGGCCCGAATACCACCCTGTGCGCAAGCGGCCCTCATAATGTTGCTTGATGTAACGCCCTGCGGCCAGCACGGCCTCGGGGTCGTTGTCGCCGCCTTGTATGCCCACACAGGTTATAGTGCCGTCATACGAGTCTATCAGTGCCGTCAGGCGCTCATGGGTCAGTTCCTCGCCTATGTCCTCGCGCAGGTAGGCACTGTGGCAACCCACACAGCGGTTGGGGCACATGGTCAGATTGATGGCAAGGGTCACCTCGTCGGGATATTCTTGAAATACAATGTCGTAGTTGTAATATTTGAGCATAGTAGTAGTAATGTGCAGATAATGCGCTAAAGAACTATTGCTGTTCTATAAAACCATTAGTGCTTGCGTTTTACCAAACAACAATATTAAGATAATGAGCCCATAGTCCAAGGCAGCCGAGCGGCACTCTGGGCTATGGGCTCATTGGGCTTCAGGCAGCCCATGCTTGTTCATATTAAAGCCGTCCTCCCCGCTTTAAGCCTCCACCTTCTGGTAGTAGCGGCGGCCGGCCTCCTTCTGACGGTCGAGCGAGAAGTTTGACACACGCTTCAAGTAGCCAATGATACGGGTCAGATAGTCGAGATTGGTCGACCCGCACTTGGGGCACTTGTGCAAGTGGTGCTTGTCAATGTGGCCACAGTCGTTGCACAACGTGTTAGGTATGTTAAACGTAAAGTAGTTGCAACCCTCCTTGGCAGCCACGCGCAGCAACTGGCGGTATTGCGGCTGGCTCAAGTGCTCGTCAAGGTTCATGTGCAAGGCCGAACCACCCGTAAGGTGTTCTATAAAGCGGCGGCCATGCAGGCGGAACTTCTCAATGATGTCGGTATTGGGGTCCTCAACCACGTAGAAGTAAGAGTTGTAGCAGTCACGCGGCACATAATAGCCATCCTCGCGGTCCCAGCGGGCATGCTTCACGCCCACATTCTCGGCCGGAATCATCTCGCAGTTAAACATCACGTCCTTTGAACGGTACTTGCGGTTGTAGCCCTCAATCAGGCCCAATATATTGCCTACAAATTCCTCATACTCCTTGTTGTCTGAAATGGTGATGCCAAGGCTTTCGGCAGCCTCCACCATACCATTCACGCCAATGGTCAGATACTGGCGCTTGATGTTGATATAGCCGGCATCGAACAGCGGCAGCATACCCTTGTCCATCAAGTCCTTGAGGTTGGCGTTATAAGCCAGCTGCACCTTGTGCATGAGGTCTATCACGTCGTCAAGATACTCCACGTATGAGCGTCCCTCGCGGGTAGCCTGCTGCACACAGCGGTTAAGGTTGACAGTGAGCACCGATTTCGAACCGGTCGACACACCGCCGGCTCCGAGCGTATAACTGAACCCATTGTCCTGAATTTCGTTGCGCAGACGGCAGCACGAGGCCAGGGAGTCGGCATTGTCGCTCATGTAAGTAAAGAAACTATGGCCCTCGGCATACATCTCCGATGTAAAGTCGGCATACGCAGTATCCATCACGTCGCCGTCCTTCGAGAGCAGTGCCATCGTCTCCACCGGGAAGGTGAGCACGGCCTTGGTGCGCTCCTGGTTGAACCACTTCATGAAGCGGCGCTGGAGCCAGTCGAGTGCGGGCCATGAGGGACGCGAGCCGTCGGGGAAGCGGAACTCGCCGAATATGCTGTCAAAGTAATACTTGTCGTAGTACGAAATGTTCCAGAACACCGACTGGAAGTTGCGCGCACCCGTAGGCTGGTTGATAGAGTATACTATCTGTTCAAAACAGTCGGTAATAATCTTGTCGACGGTGCGCTGGCGTGTTGACAGGTCAACCACCTTGTCGGCATGAGCATAATAGTCGGTGCCATACTCCAGCTCGAGGAAGTGGCTCATGTACATCAAGAACTCCGGAGTGGCGCAAGCGCCCGAGAGCATTGAACTTACGATGAACACCATGTTGACAAATCCACCGCAGAACGACTTCAAGTTGGTCGGTGCTGTAGAGTTGCCGCCAATGTCCTTGGTGCCGTTGAGCAACCACGGATACATCGTTATCGAGGCGCAATAGTTGGCCAGCGACGTCTCGTCGTTCTTATATATAAAGTGGTTCTTGAGCAAATAAAGGTAGCGGTCTGACAGTTCCTTGCCATACATCTCCTTGATGCGGTCGCACAGCAGGCGGCGGTTCAAGCGTATAAAGCCCTGTTTGGGCAGTTCGCCAATGAGTGTGGCTATATTCTTGTTCTCCACATTGGCGTTTGAGTCATACTTCGAACCCGTGGCGGGGTTGGCCGAGTTGCAGTAGTTTATCAAGAAGCGCAGCTTGTCGGCCGTTTCGCGGTCGTCCTCATGACGCTTGCGGTAGAGCATGAACGACTTGGCCACCTCATAGTGGTGCTCGGCCATCAGGGCCACTTCCACCTGGTTCTGCACATCTTCCACACTCATGCCGTTGCAAAAGCGCAGGCGCTGCATGATGCGGTTCAAAGCCTCGGCATCTATCTCTTTCTGGCGCGACTGAAAGGCTTTCAGCACAGCGGATTTAATTTTCTCAATGCTCAACGGCTCGGTCTTGCCGTTACGCTTGGTAATGATAAAGTTGTCAGTACACATGGGGCAGGAATATTGGGTTTTTCTAAAGGTTCGCAGAGAGCAGAAAGTTATCCGTTTTGGAAAACTTTTCGCGCAACTCCGTCATCAGAGTTGTCCGTTATGACAAACACTTTCCCTACCCGTCAATCTCGTGGCGAGCATGCCTTAACAGTAGTTTTCTGGGAGGGTGTTATCCGTAAGCGCACGCTGCTGTTTTTCATCGGTATGTGTGCCGTATATATTGCTAACTTACTGATTATTAATATATTACACACACCACGTGCGCCTAATTTAACGTGGCGCCATTGCGGGCCGCGCTTCGTCTCCAACGAACCTTCGTGTTGGAATTATTTCTTAATTGCAAGGCAAAGATACGGCAAACTTTCTAACAAAAAAAGCAATCGAAAATGTTTTTTTCGGAAAACTTTCGGACAACTTTGCGTCTCGCAGTTCACGCGTTTCACCTATTACTTTACCCCAAAACGCCAATGTCATTGATAACCAATACGGAGGGAGCGTAACCCCTCTGCCAACGACAGACCAGGGGGCTGAAAAGACATCATGGGCACACCAATCAGCCCAATTTGTCTTTACAGCCCCCTGGGCGTGTCAACCATGCCGCAAGCACCCCGCTACTTCGAGCCGAGCTCCTTCAGATAGCCCACCATGGGATAGTGGTCCGACCACGAAACCGACGTGTCGATGCGCATGGCATAAGGTTTGAAGTGCGACGAGCAGAATATGTTGTCAATGCGCACATATATGGCGTCGCGGTTAAACGAGCGGCCTATGCCGTTGCCCGTGGCCCTGAAGCAGTCGGTCAGGCGGCTGCACACCTGGTGGTGGGCATACGATATGGGCGTGTCGTTAAAGTCGCCCATCACTATCAGTTTGCGCCCCTTGTGGCGGTCAATAAACTGTGCCAGCGTGTCGGCCTGCATGGCGCGCTCATAGCCACCGGTGGCTATCTTGCGCACAAGCGTCAGCTTGCCGTGCACCTTGTCGGCCTTGGTAGGCGACTTTACAAGTTCGTGATACTCGCTGCGCTCCTCGCCCGACAAGTGCATCGACTCCAGGTGGGCACACACCACGGTAATGGTGTCGCCACGGCGCGGCACAAGGCTGAAAGCGGCAAATCCATTGCCCTTGGAGTGGCACACCACCCGCTTGCTGGCAATGGGCATACGGGCCATCACGCCCAGCTGGTTCTCACCCACCCAGATGGTCTCGAAGTGGTAGCCATAGCGGCGCATCGAGCGTGTCATACGCCCACGGTCTTCGTCGTTGCGGAACGACACCTCCTGCAGGCACACTATGTCGGGCCGCTGGTCTATGATGTAGCGCACCACCTCATAGTTCACGCTATCGTCCGACATGCGCATATTGCCCAAGGCCAGCGTGTTGTAACTCATCACCTTGAGTGTGCCCTTGGGCGGGGGCGAACTCAAATTGACCGGAAAGTAGTCGCGCACCGAGCCACAGCAGCCCACAAGGCCCACCACGGGTATCCACACCAGCCGCGGTTTGAGCAGCAGGCACACCATGCCCACTGCCAGCACCGCTGCCACACAAAAGGGGAAGCCAAGCCCCACCACAGCTATATATTTGCCATAGGTGGCGGCACTAACATACACAGTGGCTGCGCAGCCCCACATAATGAGCACTGCGAGCCACGCCAAAAAGGTGAGCAGTTTAGTCATAGTTCTGTTTCATCTATTCGCTATCCAGTAATATACGCCCTACCTGTAAGGGCAAAAGCACAAACAGGCACTTTGCTATTCCTTCCGACAGCAAAGCGCACATACATCACTTGCGACTGAGCCTGAAGAGCTCGTGCTTCTCGTCGGTAGTCAGACTGTCGTAACCCGAGCGGCGCACCTTGTCAAGTATCTCGTCCATACGCGCCTCATTGCGTTCTGCCTCACGCTTGGCGCGCATGTTGTACTCATAGTCGCTCTCGCGCGTAGCGGTGTGATGCGCATTGCCCGGCGTAGCCGTCTGCGGCATGCCGAGCCATTGCTTGATGCGCTGCCACAGCGTGCGGTGTGTTTTGGCACGGTCGTCCCAGCGCTGCCAGCCGCCCACCGTCTGCCGGTTGTGCGCACGGCGCCGCCACCAGCGCAGCAAGAACCACCCGAACAGCATGCCGCCCAAGTGGGCAAAGTGGGCAATATTATCGTTCGAGGCGTAAGCCGATATCAGCTCAATGGCAGCATAGCCCGCCACAAAATATTTGGCCTTCATCGGTATGGGCGGCAGCAGCAGCATGATGCGCTCATTGGGGTAGAGCATACCAAAGGCTAACAGCACACCATAGCAGGCGCCCGAGGCACCAATGGTGGTCCACTGGTTGAGGAACAGCCCCATAGGCATGAGGCTCGACCCCGTATTCACCATGTCGTAGGCATACATGCCCTCAATAAAGTAGTCGGCCGTTTGCCACAGTTCCTGACAGATGCCAGCGCCTATGCCACACACCATATAATATATAAGGAAGCGTTTGGCCCCCAAAGTGCGCTCTATCAGTCCGCCAAACATCCACAGCGAGAACATGTTGAAAAACAAATGTGTGAAACTGCCATGCAGAAACATGTATGTGAGCAGCTGAAACACATAAAAGTTGTCAGCCAGCGCAAAGTGCAGTCCGAGCCATTCGGTCAGGTCGATGCCGCGCGTGCGCAATACGGCTTGCACCAGGTAGCACAGCACATTGATTAGCAGCAGGTTGCGCGTGATGGGTGAAATCTTTTGCATGAATAGTGTAACGTATTGGAATTTATTTTCTGTAACTTTGTGCGAGGGTTGGGAGAGGAAGGTTATGAGTTCTGAGGTTGGGAGAGTTCTGAGTTCTGAGGTTATAAGGTTATAAAGTAACCTTTGTGAGCAGGCCCCCCTACCTCTAATGGGGGCGACGCGTCCCGCGTCGGTAGTTAAGGCAAAGCCCCAACAGTATTCGCATGTAATTTGTGCTGTCTGTGAGCATCTATTTAGTGTATGAGCATAGTGCGCATTTTCCCGACGCGGGACGCGTCGCCCCCATTAGAGTTAGGCTACCTGCTCACAAAGGTTACTTTATAACCTTATAACCTCAAAATTCAGAACTCCCCCAACCTCAGAACTCACCTCCCCCCTACTCAGTATAATGCCACACAGTGGCACCGAAGTAGTGTTCCTCATTGAGCGTCACGCCCACCGGCATACGCGGTTCGGGCACACCGCTGCCAAGCACCACGGGCGAAAGCTCCACATAAGCCTCGTCCCACAACCCCTGGTCAATAAAGCTCTGCAGCGTCTGCTGCCCGCCCTCAACCAACAGCGACTGTACCCCCTCAGTGCGGTACAATTCGGCCAGCGCCGTATCAATGTCGGCATAAGCCAGCCACCCCGCAGGCAGTTCGCCCTCAGCCACACGGCCCAGCACCACCCTGCGCGGCTGGTTGCCCGCCCAATGGCGCACATTAAGCTGCGGACGGTCCATGCGCAGCGTGTTATGCCCCACCAATATAGCCTGGTGCATGGCACGCAACTGGTGCACACGCATGAGCGACGCCTCCGACGACAAGCGCGCCGCAGCCTCGCCCTCAGCCTCGTCGCGCCAGCGGTCGATAAAACCATCGGCCGAACGTGCCCATTTGAGCGTAATGTAAGGGCGGCGCTTGGTTTGAGCCGTTATAAAGCGGCGGTTCAGTGCACGACATTCAGCATCGAGCACACCCACCTCCACCTCAACGCCAGCCTCACGCAGTATGGCTATGCCGCGGCCCTGCACCTTGGCAAAGGGGTCGACACACCCCACCACCACACGCGGAATGCCCGTCTTCACTATCAAGCGGGCACAAGGCGGCGTCTTGCCATAATGGGCACAAGGCTCCAAGCTCACATACATCGTGCTGTCGCACAGCAGCGCACGGTCGGCAGCACGCACACTGGCTATGGCATTCACCTCGGCATGACCCTTGCCACACACGGCATGGTAGCCCTCGCCTATGATGCGGTCGCCATGCACAATAACAGCACCCACCATGGGGTTGGGTGCAGCGTGCATCTGGCCGTAGCGCGCCAGCTCAATGCAGCGGCGCATATATCGTTCGTTAACTTGCATAATATACCTTATAATATATAACACTGATGGATACCCAGTTTACAGCCCTGCGCCAAAGCCTTGCCCCACTCTACGGCGAAGGCGAGGCACGCGCCATTGCCTTCATGCTCTACGAGGACGCATTCGGCGTGAGCCGTACCGATATTTATGCCGACAAAGTTAGGCAATTTTCTGAAGATGAGCGCGCACGCCTCAACAATATGTGCCAACTTTTGACCAAGGGTGTGCCCGTGCAGTATGTGCTGGGCAAGGCCTCATTTTGCGGCCACACATTCGCCGTGTCGCCCGCTGTGCTCATTCCGCGTCCCGAAACCGAGGAACTTGTGGCATGGGCCACCGATGTGGCAAGGCTGATGCCGCGCCACGAGGGACGGCCCTTGCGGCTGCTCGATGCCGGCACAGGCTCGGGCTGCATAGCGGTGAGCCTCAAACTGGCGCTGCCAGATGCCGATGTCACGGCCTGGGACATATCGGCCGAGGCACTCAGTGTGGCACGTGGCAATGCGCGCACGCTTGGTGCCGACGTGCACTTTGAGCAGCGCGACATACTGGCACCGCCCGATGCGGCCGCGTGTTACGACATCATTGTGAGCAATCCGCCCTACATTTGCGAGTATGAGCAATCCTTCATGGAGGCCCATGTCACACAGCACGAGCCTCACACGGCCTTGTTTGTGCCCGACGCCGACCCCTTGCGCTTTTACCGTGCCTTGTGCCATCATGCCAAGGCCAGTCTTTCGCCAGACGGCCATCTGTTAGTTGAAATCAACAGTGCCTACGGCCCTGGCACGGCCCGCCTGTTTACCGCACAGGGGCTGCAACACGTGCAACTGCGGCAGGACGCCTTCGGCCTCGACCGCATGGTGGGAGGACGCGCCAGTATGCCAATGGGCTGACGCCGTTGCGCTGCTTGGCAGCCGCTAACGCGGTAAACAGAAGAACATAAGAACATAAGGACATAAGG
>OFMS01000896.1_pt1 | contig 26024 bp, 19 predicted proteins | sample 1541871 | NCBI WGS metagenome assembly OFMS01 (sample SAMN04209251, study PRJEB22552) | human gut metagenome | biome: gut; material: feces | host: Homo sapiens | place: USA: Oklahoma
TTGTTTGCATAAGAAATACAGATTGTTAAAAACACAACAATATTATATGAGCCTGTATAACTTGGTCGCGCGTGCGATCTTTGTATAGGTGTATAAAGCGCTCACAGAAGGCGAACGCAAGCTGATATATCACATCCGACTTCTGATAGAAATAAAGCGCATCCCAATTGGCTTGCGATTTCAGCACGTGCTGAGTATTCGAGGTTTCTGCCATAATAGAATAGATGAATAGTTTGATTTGGTGCTGCAAATATAAAGAAAAAAGCAATAGAAAGTGCTTTTTATTGCGTACTTTTGCTTGCTCAAAACAAAGTGTACAGTTGACGAACAACCACTGCCAACTAAAACATAATAAACATGTGCAACCAACCACACACTCCCAAAAGCTTTGCATCGCTACAGCCGGACGGCTTCGATGCGGTCGTCGTAGCCGGTGGCGACTTCCCCACTCATGCTGTGCCGCTCACGCTCGTCGAACAGGCACGGATGCTTGTGGCGTGCGACTCGGCTGGCGAAGAACTGATACGACGCGGATACATACCGACGGCGATTATAGGCGACTGCGACTCGATGTCGCAGGAGTTCCTGACAGCGCACCGCGACATTATATATAAGGTGGAGGAGCAGGACTACAACGACCTTACGAAGGCAACGCGCTTCTGCGTGGAACGTGGATGCCGCCGCATTGCTTACGTCGGAGCTACGGGCAAGCGCGAGGACCACACATTAGGCAACATATCGCTGCTCGACTTCTATCGTCGCGAGATGCACATCGCGGCGTTGATGGCTACCGACCACGGCGTGTTCCTTTCGGCTTCCGGCACAACGGAACTTGCCACCTTTGCCGGACAGCAAGTGAGCATCTTCAACCTCACGTGCTCGCACCTTGAGGGCGACGGTCTGCGCTGGCAGCCGTATGCGTTCGCAGCGATGTGGCAAGGCACGCTCAACGAGGCGACGGGCGAGAGCATCACGCTGCGTGGCGACGGCAGCTACATGGTGTACGGCGTGTACGAGTAGATGAAAAACGTGCCTGCTTATTTTGTAATTTGCCGAGTTTGTACTAACTTTGCACACTCAAAACACCCCTTTCATCATTAACAATTTATATTTTTTATGTTCAAAAACAATTTCAACGCACGCCCTGTGGCATTGCATTTCAAGCACTTCACGCACCGCAGCTACGCTCTTTTCAGCTGCCTGGGTCGCGAGGTGCTCATCTGCACGCTCAGTGTGGCTACGCTCACCAACGCCAAGGCAGATGGCATCAGCACGAAGCCTGTAGCGTCGGCTCTGGCTCTCGACTCGCTGAGCCGTGAGGAGGTGAAGCTCGACGAGGTGCTCGTAACGGGTTCGCGTGCTCCGCTCACTGCATTGCAGTCGGCAAAGATTGTGGCTGTCATTTCGCGCGACGACATTCAGCGTGCGGAAGCAGCGAGTGTCAACGACATTTTAAAGTTAGTCCCGGGCGTGGATGTCCGTCAACGCGGGGGCTTTGGTGTACAGACGGACATCTCCATCAACGGCGGCACGTTCGACCAGATCACCATTCTATTGAATGGCATGAATATTTCGAGTGCACAGACGGGTCACAACGCTGCCGATTTTCCAGTTTCGCTTTCCGACATTGAGCGCATCGAGGTTCTCGAGGGTGCTTCGGCACGTGTGTTCGGTTCGTCGGCGTTCAGCGGCGCCATCAACATCGTAACGCGTGCCGATGCCGAGAACAACGTAACGGTGGCTGCCGAGGGCGGCTCGTTCGGCACGTTCGGCGGCGACGCAAGCGTGAATCTTGCTACGGGTGCGGTGCGTCAGAAGTTGAGCGGTGGCTACACGCAGAGCGATGGAGGCACGGAGAACAGCGACTTCCGTCGTCGTCGCGCCTACTACACGGGCAGCTGGAAGTCGCGCTACGTAGACATGCAGTGGCAGGGCGGCTTCTCGTCACAGGACTTCGGTGCGTCTACGTTCTACAGTGCGAAGTTCAAGAATCAGTTTGAGGCTACACGCCGTTTCCTTGCGTCGGCACAGGCAGAGATAAAGCCGTGGGCTGACGAGCGTTTCGTGCTTACGCCGATGGTCTACTGGCATAAGGATGTAGACCACTACCAGCTCACAAAGGGCAAGGAGGGTGCTGCTGCCGGCGAGAATTATCACCGTCTCGACACCTACGGCGGCTCGCTCAACGCTCATACCTCGTGGCTGCTCGGCAAGACAGCGGCTGGCGTGGACGTGCGCCGCGAGCATATCCTCAGCACGGCGTACGGCGATGTGCAGCCGGAGGACAAATGGGTGTCTATCGGCGGTACCGACCGCAAGTACAACCGACTCGGCGAACGCACCAACACGAGTCTCTTCCTCGAGCATAACGTCATCGTGGGCGGCTTCACGCTGTCGGCTGGCTTGCTCGCCAACCGCAACACGGCGCTCGACGGCAAGTTCCGCCTCTACCCGGGTGTGGACGTGAGCTACCGCCCGAACGACGAGTGGAAGGTGTATGCTTCGTGGAACCGCGCGTTGCGCGTACCTACGTACACCGACCTTTATACAAGCAACTCGGTGCAGCAGGGCGACATTGCGCTGCGACCGGAGAAGAACGAGGCGTTCAAGGTGGGCATGCGCTACCGCACGCACGGCTTCGAGGCAGTGCTGAGTGGGTTCTACTCGAAGGGTACGGACATCATCGACTGGGTGTACCCTACGGCTGAGAGCAAGAAGTATCAGGCTATGAACATCGGTAAACTCGACAACATGGGTTACTCCGTTGATGCTGCGCTGCACCTGCAGGAGTTGCTGCCGAAGTTCTTCATCACGCGCATAAAGGCTGGCTATGCGTTCATCCATCAGAAGCACTCTACCGACGGTGATGTATTCGGTTCGCTCTACGCCTTAGAGTATCTGCGCCACAAGGCAACGCTGCAGGTTGACCATCGCATCTGGCGACAGCTCACGGCATCGTGGGCGCTGCGTTGGCAGGAGCGCATGAACGGTTATCATCCGTACACAAAGGTGGATGTGCGCTTGCAGTGGTCTGCGCCTACATACAATATATATGTAAAGGCTGACAATATCACAAACCACCACTACTACGACCTGGGCAACGTGAAGCAGCCGGGCATCTGGGTAATGGCTGGTGCGAGCGTGAAACTCAAGTTCTAACGCTCCCACAGAATAGAGGGAACTAAAAACTCCCACAGATTCCACGGAATTCACGGAAGTACTTATAGAGAAAAACTCCCACAGATCCCACGGAATTCACGGAAGTACTTATAGAGAAAACTCCCACAGATTTCACGGAATTCACGGAAATACTTATAGAGAAGAACTCCCACAGATTTCACGGATTTACACAGATGTATAGGATGGTATGGCATTCCTGCCATACTCACACTGCAATAAATGCACCTAAACTTCTGTGAATTCTGTGAATTCTGTGGGAGTTCTTTGTATAAGTACTTCTGTGAAAATCTGTGGAATCTGTGGGAGTTCTTTGTATAAGTTCCATCTGTGAAAATCCGTGGAATCTGTGGGAGGATTATGCCGAAGGCGTGGGTATGGCAAGGATGCCATACCCTCCTAAGAAGCTTCTGTGAATTCTGTGAATTCTGTGGGAGTTCTTTGTATAAGTCCCATCTGTGAAAATCTGTGGAATCTGTGGGAGTTCCTTGTATAAGTCCCATCTGTGAAAATCCGTGGAATCTGTGGGAGGATTATGCCGAAGGCGTGGGTATGGCAAGGATGCCATACCCTCCTAAGAAGCTTCTGTGAATTCTGTGAATTCTGTGGGAGTTCTTTGTATAAGTCCCATCTGTGAAAATCTGTGGAATCCGTGGGAGGATATCTCAGCAGGATAAATCTGTGGGAGGATATCTCAGCAGAATAAATCTGTGGGAGAACCGCTTACTTCAGGTCGCCCACCTTATACAGGTACTCAGCGATCTGCACCGCGTTGAGCGCAGCGCCCTTGCGAATCTGGTCGCCCGAGAGCCAGAACGTGAGTCCGCAGTCGTCGGCGAGATCCTTGCGCACGCGTCCTACGAACACGTCGTCCTTTCCGGCTGTCTCCAGCGGCATCGGGTAGACGAGGTTCTGCGGGTCGTCCTTCAGTGTGCAACCAGGAGCCGCAGCGATTGCCTTCTGAGCCTCCTCGACGCTGATGGGGCGTTCGGTCTCAATCCATACCGACTCGGAGTGAGAGCGGAGCGAGCTGACGCGCACGCACATCGCAGAGCAGCGCACGTCGCTGTGCATGATCTTGCGTGTTTCGTTGAACATCTTCATCTCCTCCTTGGTGTATCCGTTGTCGGTGAAGACATCAATCTGCGGGATGACGTTATACGCCAACTGGTGCGGGAATTTCTCCACCTTCACCGGCTCGTTGTTCACCAGCTCGCGATACTGCTCCTGCAGCTCTGCCATGGCAGCTGCGCCTGCGCCCGATGCGCTTTGGTAGCTGGCGATGTGTATGCGCTTGATGTGGCTGAGCTGCTCCAGCGGCTTCAGCACTACCACCATCATAATAGTGGTGCAGTTAGGGTTGGCGATGATGCCACGCGGACGCTTCAGAGCATCCTCGGCATTGCACTCTGGCACTACCAATGGTACATCGTCGCACATGCGGAACGCCGACGAGTTGTCGATCATCACTGCGCCGTACTTAGTGATAGTCTCGGCATACTTCTTAGAGGTGCCACCACCAGCCGATGTGAACGCAACGTCGATGTCCTTGAAATCGTCGTTGTGCTGCAAGAGCTTCACCTCATACTCCTTACCTTTGAACGTGTATTTCTTTCCAGCCGAACGCTCAGAACCAAACAACACTAAATTGTCAATGGGGAACTCTCTCTCGGCGAGGATGCGCAGAAACTCCTGTCCTACGGCGCCACTCGCACCAACAATAGCTACATTCATTTTCTCTTATTTTTGTTTTTATTTATATGTATTTGCTTACTAATTGCCTAATGTTCGTGCAAAGTTACAACTTTTCTGTCATCTAATGACTGGTTTACATCTTTTTCTACTACTTTACACTATTCATAACCAGCGTTAGGCGTAATAATTTTATGAAATCTGACTTAAAGAATACAAAATCGGCAAAACGGAATAATATCGGTATGGAAATAATGACTACCTTTGCGGATGTTAAAATAACTTTGCATACGAATCTTAATTATGAAACATAATGGCTAACGAAATGACAGAACTGAAGATTGACATGGGACTCATCGCTCATTACGGCAATGCCGACTACATAGATGGCGACATGGTTGTGCTCGACGGCATCGACAAGGTGCTGCAGGTAGACGGCACGTTCAAGTTTGATATGATTATGATGGTCTACTGCACTAAGGGACGTATACAATTTGAAACCAGCTCCAACGCATATACCGCAAAGGCGGGCGACGTGATTATCTGTCTGCCCAGCAGCACATGGGAAAACGTGATGGTATCGCCCGACTACGACTCGAAAAGTGTCGGCGTGTCAAGCAAGGCAGCCCAAGCCAGTGTGCAGGTGAACCGCGACTACCTTAATCTGCTCGGTTACGTATCGCACAACCCCGTAATCCACCTCAACGAGGAACGTCAACAGATGTTCTTGAAGTACTACGCCATCATTGCACACAAGATAAAGAATCCGCATGGTTTCTATCATAAGGAGATTATGCACTGCTTGCTGCTAAGTTCCATCTACGAGCTGTTCGCCATCATCACGCCCTACGTGGAGTATAGCATCGAAGGGGGCAATCTCAAGCAGGCCAACTTGCTCTTTCAGCGCTTCATCGAGATGCTGTCGGCGAACAACGGCAGGATGCAGCCTGTGAAGAAATATGCGCAGGAGCTGTGCATCACGCCGAAGTATCTCTCGAAGATCACGAAACAGGTGACGGGGCGCACGGCGCTCGACTGGATACACAGCTACACGGTCAAGGCGATAGAGAAGTATCTGCGCCGCTCCAACCTCTCCATCAAAGAGATATCGGAGCTGTTGGGCTTCCCCAACCTCTCGTTCTTCGGCAAGTTCACGAAGAGCCACCTCGGCATGTCGCCAACGCAATACCGCAAGGAGCAGAGCATGAGGAAGTAAGTATAGGGGGTGCACTTGTCTCAAGTGCACCAACAGAGTAGAATGGTTATTGGTGCACACTTAGGGGGTGCAGTTGTCTCAACTGCACCAACAGAGTAGAATGGTTATTTGCCAAATTCTAAAGTTAGATAAGTTGGTACACCTTCCGCTTTGTTGGTGCACTTGAGACAAGTGCACCCCCTAAAAGCACCCCCTAAAAATTATCTGCGCGAGCCAAAACCGCCACTTCTTGACGACGAGCCACCACCTCCAAACGACGAACCACCGCCTCCAAACGACGACGAGTGTCTTGACGAGCCCGACGGCTTGAACGTTGAGCGTGGGGCTGACGAGCCCGACGAGTTGTCGCGGCGTGAGCCGAAGCTGCTGCCTGAAAAGCCTCTATTGCTCTCGGGCTGACGCACCGTTGTGCGCGTGCTACTCTCACGACTGCCAAAGCCAGAGCCACGGCTTGAACCGAAGCCCGACGAACTGCGGCTTGAACCGAAGCCCGACGAACTGCGCGAGCCGAAACCGCTTCCGCTGTTGTCGCGGCGCGATCCGAACCCACTGTTACCTCTGCTCTCCACCCTACGGCTGCCACGCGAGCCGAACGACTGGCGGTTGCCACGTCCGTAGTCGCCGCGTTTGAAGCCGTCGCGCATACCGAAGTGGGCATCGCCACCACGGCGCGAACCGAATGTTCTGCCGCTGTACCACGAGCTGCCGTTGTTCTGACGCCACGAGTGGCCGCCACGATAGCTCACGTACACCGTCGGACGATTGAAGTAGAAGTAGTCGCGGTGCGGATAGCGAGCGTATATAGCGAAGTGCCAAACGCCTGCACTGAAGTAGAGCGGACGATAGAAGTAGGCTGCCTCGCAGAACATACGGTACTGCCAGTCGAGGAGCACATAGCTGAAGTCGATGTTACGCCAACGCCAGTAGTCGCCGTAGAGTTCGTCGTCGGAGTTGACACTGAGCAGATAGTCGAGGTTTATCTCGTAAGCCGCCTCATACTGGTCGTCGGTGAGGTTCAGCTCGTAAGCCATCTTATCGGTGAGGAACAACGCCTGTTCGCGTGCCTGACTGTAACTCATTGCGCTGGCTGCTACCGCGAAGCCAAGCACCATTACTATTGTTGCGAATAACCGTTTCATAATATATCTGTTTTTAAAAGTTATACTTATTCTCAGGGGGTGCCTCCCAGGGGGTGCACTTGTCTCAAGTGCACCAACAAAGCAAGATGTGCACAAACAGAGCTTTCTATTCTGTTGGTGCAGTTGAGACAACTGCACCCCCTTGACTGCACCTTGAGGTTTCCTTTCGCTTGCAAAGTTAGAAATTTATCAGCGCAAGCCAAAGGGATTTTCCCTAAACACATGTGGGAAAATCCCTAAACAGACCACCCTATACCGTTCGCCGTCCAATCAGATTCCGTCCGCCACCCGATCAGATTCCGTCCGCTGTCCGATGACTTAACCACCACCACAACACCACACAACAACCACCGCAAAACAACCGTTTCATAACATTTAACTCCTTAAACGCTACGTAATTAATCAAAAAAGCGTAACTTTGCAACTAAAATTATAATAAAACACATATAAAAATGGCACAAGAAGACGTTTTCAAGAAAATCGTGAGTCACTGTAAGGAGTACGGTTTCGTATTCCCAAGTAGCGAGATTTATGACGGACTGGCTGCAGTGTACGACTACGGACAGAACGGTGTAGAACTGAAGAACAACATCAAACAATACTGGTGGAAGAGCATGGTGCTGCTCCACGACAACATCGTGGGCATCGACTCTGCCATCTTCATGCACCCTACTATCTGGAAGGCAAGCGGACACGTAGACGCATTCAACGACCCGCTCATCGACAACCGCGACTCAAAGAAGCGCTATCGTGCCGACGTTCTCATCGAGGACCAGATTGCGAAGTACGACGAGAAGATCGAGAAGGAGATTGCCAAGGCTCGCAAGCGCTTCGGCGAGAGCTTCGACGAGGCACAGTTCCGCGCCACAAACACTCGCGTAATCGAACACCAGCAGAAGCGCGACGCTCTCCACGCACGCTATACAGAGGCTATGCAGGGACCTGACCTCGCCGAGCTGAAACAGATTATCCTCGACGAGGAGATCGTAGACCCGATCAGCGGCACAAAGAACTGGACCGACGTGCGCCAGTTCAACCTCATGTTCTCTACAGAGATGGGCTCCGTAGCTGACGGTTCTAACAAGGTGTACCTCCGTCCGGAGACAGCACAGGGCATCTTCGTCAACTACCTCAACGTACAGAAGACGGGCCGCATGAAGATTCCGTTCGGCATCGCACAGATCGGTAAGGCGTTCCGCAACGAGATCGTGGCACGCCAGTTCATCTTCCGTATGCGCGAGTTCGAGCAGATGGAGATGCAGTTCTTCGTGCAGCCGGGCACCGAGCTCGAGTACTTCCAGAAGTGGAAGGAGCTGCGCATGAAGTGGCACCAGGCTCTTGGCTTCGGCGCCGAGAACTATCGTTTCCACGACCACGAGAAGCTGGCTCACTACGCCAACGCCGCTACCGACATCGAGTTCCACATGCCGTTCGGCTTCAAGGAGGTAGAGGGCATACACAGCCGCACCAACTTCGACCTCTCGCAGCACGAGAAGTTCTCGGGCCGCTCTATCAAGTACTTCGACCCGCAGACCAAGGAGTCGTACACTCCGTACGTCATCGAGACATCTATCGGCGTAGACCGCATGTTCCTCAGCGTGATGTGCCACTCTTATAAAGAGGAGCAGCTCGAAAACGGCGAGACACGCGTTGTACTCATGCTCCCGCCCGCACTCGCGCCGACCAAGCTCGCCGTGCTGCCACTCGTTAAGAAGGACGGACTGCCCGAGAAGGCTCGCGAGATTGTGAACAACCTGAAGTTCCACTTCAACACAAGCTACGACGAGAAGGACACCATCGGCAAGCGCTACCGCCGTCAGGACGCAGTGGGCACACCGTTCTGCGTGACCGTCGACTACGACACACTGCAGGACAACACCGTGACACTACGCTTCCGCGACACAATGGAGCAGGAGCGCGTGAACATCGACCAACTCCTCAGCATCATCGAGGACAAGGTGAGCATCACAAGCCTGCTCAAGAAATTGCAGTAAAAACATACTAAATGAAGAAATACTATTTATTCATACTCCTCGCCATGACGACCGTCTTCGCAGCAAGCCTGTCGTCGTGCAGCGAGACCGACAACGAGAAGGAGGAGTTCCCCAACTGGCGAAAGACCAACGAGACATACTACGACAAGAAGTATGCCGAGGTGAAGCAGCTGGTGGCGGGAGGTGCTGCCGACTGGAAGGTGCTGCGCTCATGGAGCCTCAACGACCAGGTGGCTACACATAGCTACGACTTCGTGCTTGCCAACGTGCTCAACGCTGGCACGGGCTCGGGCTGCCCGTTCTTCACCGACTCGGTGAAGGTGCACTACAGCGGCCGTCTGCTGCCATCCACAAGCTACGCCGAGGGCTATGTCTTCGACAAGTCGTGGCAAGGCGAGTACAACCTCAGCACGATGAAGCCACGCACCTTCGCCGTGAGCGGCGTGGTGAAAGGCTTCGCCACAGCACTGCAGAACATGCACATCGGCGACAGATGGCTCGTGTACATGCCCCATCAGCTGGCATACGGCTCGTCAGCCACGCCGGGCGCAGCCTACTCCACACTCATCTTCGACGTAACACTCGTAGGCTACTTCCGCAAAACATCCGCTGCAGCTGCTCCGGCTAAGGACGGCACAGCACAGCAGCAGACCACCGGTTACTGGGTTTATGAGTAATAATAGGAGGGTATGGCATCCTTGCCATACCCACGCAACCATAAAGGGTATGACATTCACACAATGCCATACCCTTTTTACATTATTTAAATATTATTTTAACACAAATACAAAACATTAGATGTAATTTTGCATTCAAAGAAACAACATCCCTTATCTCAACTACAACATTCGTAATTTTAACGACATAACAACAAGCTTATAACATTAAAAATTACATATTATGACTAAACATTTACGATTTTTTATGCTCACACTGCTCACGATAGTGTGCACGGTGGGGGGGTATGCTCAAGAAACGTTAACGGATGAGTTGACCAGTCAAGTCTTAGGATTAACCCAAAAGTATTCATCTTTCACAAATAAAAAAGCATCCTCTGATGCATTATATTGTGGATGTGCATATAAAAATACAAGCTCTCAAATACAAATAAATGGAGGCGGAACTAGCTACGGTACAGAACCTAATAAGGTAATAGGATTGGTATCAACAGTTTCTGGAGGTACTATTAAATCTATCACAATAGAATTAAATTCAAGCAAAAATCCACTCTTAGTATTTGGAAATAACAAAGCTTTCGTAGGATCCGACGATTTAAAAGGAAATAATAAAGGAACTCAAATAGCATCAATCACTAATACAACAAAACGAACTATAATTCCAACAGAAAACTACAAATATGTAGGTTTTTATTCAGCAAAAGCTAATTACATAAAAAAATCACCATTGTTTGGGAAAAAGCAGCTACCACCCCAACCACCACTACCACCTTTGGCACCAACTCCGGCAAGACATTCACATTCACCAATGGCAAGCTTGAGGTTTTTACTGCGCCTACAGCTACCGCTACAAAGAGCGACGACAACACCAACTTGTCTAACCTTATTGAATATGCAAGCTCTGATGCAGACATCGTAGCCGTTGACTCTAAAACCGGCGAACTGACATTCACCAACACCAAGTTTGGCAAAGCTATCATCACAGCCACTCTTCCTAAAACTGACACCTACCAAACATCTACCGACTCATACTTTGTCGTAAACAAAGACAACCACATCGCTACTTCTCTATCCTTTAATGGCACCGACGTCACTCTTACCGAAGGCAAGACCGATGCCGGCACAGACTTCACGGGCTACACCGCTACCGAAGCTAACAACATTGCCGGCACTATCACATACGCAGCTTCGGGCGACGCTGTGGCTACTGTCGACCCCACAACTGGCGCAGTAACCATCAACGCAGTTGTATATGGCACAACAACCATCACTGCTACATTCACACCTGCAGAGCCAACACAATACTCTGGCTCTACTGCGAAGTATCAGATCACGAACAAGAAGGCTGTTGATTTGTCGGAGATTATATTCGATGTTAAAACAGATAAGACATCTAAGCAAGCCCAAGGAAAAGACCAACTCACGAAAAGTATTGTAAAAATAGAAAGTACAAGTGCTGCTTTGGGTGGATATGGCGACTACCGCTTCTATGGTGGTGATAACAAAACAACGTTCTCACTTACCGATCCTACACGAGTAATTACAAGCATCAAGTTTATTCATTCTAATACTACAGGCCCAAATTTCACAACAGACAAAAACACTTACGACAAAGCCTCTGGCACTTGGACTGGCTATGAGGAGTCTGTAACATTCACAAATCCTGGAACTGTAATAAGAAACATCACCAAAATCATCGTCACAACAGCAGAGAAGAAGGCTGCTCCTGCCCTCTCATTCGCTGAGGCAACTGTAACAAAGGAGTTAGTAGCTGGCACTATTGACCTTCAGACCATCACCAAGCCTGAAGACCTTGACGCATCTGCTATCACATACGCAAGCTCTAACGACGCAACCGCAAAGGTTGAGGGCAATACAATCCGCTTGTACAAGACTGGCGAGGTGACCATCACCGCTACATCGGCTGCAACAGACAAGTATGCTGCAGGCACTGCGTCTTACAAACTCGTGATTGAAGACAATCGCACACCTGATGCCGACTTCAAGTTCGCAGCAGAGAGCTACAGCGAAGATTTAGCAAAAGCAACAGACGGTATTGTAACATTCAACGCAGCAAATGTGCTGCAGAACCCACACAGCCTCAACGTAACTTACACCATATCGCCAGAAAGTGCTAATGCAACGATTGAAAAAGCTGACGGAAAAGCACTTATTAAAGTTAGTGGCACATACACCATCACCGCAACCGCTGCTGCTAACGATACATATAAGGAGACAACGGCTACATGCACGCTGAAGGTAATCAACAGCGCAGTAGAAGAAACGAGCGTCGAGTTCGTTGCTGGCGTAGATAAAGGAAAACAAACAGGAATTGGCAACGAAGATCAAATAGTGCAGGGTGTAGTAACAATACATGGTACGAATGCAGCATTCGCTGCAGTATCTTCTAATAAATATACTTACAGATTATATCAGAACTGTATTACAACAATCTCAACCAAGATTGGTAAAATCACGAAGATTGAATTCGTAAAGGGTGACAAACCTATTACCAACTTGAAATACAATGGTAAAGACGGAGCATTTACTACAGACACAAAATATGATCTCTGTTGGGTGGGTTCTGCTAAGGAAGTTGTATTTACAAACACTGACCAGGCTCGCGCCACAAACATCATCGTCACAGTAGAAGTACCGAAAGCAAAGAACTACACTCTCGACGAGACAAAGACCAAAAACGTCATCGAGACATACGAGAACGCAAACGTGACGCTGCAGCGCACACTCAGCAAAGACTACTGGAACACATTCTGCGTGCCGTTCACACTTGATGCGGAGCAGGTGGCACAGTACTTCGGCGAGGGCACACAGCTCCGCACATACGAAGGCAACTGCAACAACAACATTGTGTACTTCGCAACTGTAGACAACATCGAGGCTGGCAAACCGTACATCATGAAACCAGGCAACGCCGTTGTGCAGAACCCAACATTCGAGGGAGTAAGCATGGTGGCAACAGGACTCGACAAGAACGGTAACCCGCAGGCTGTAGGCGATGCAAGCACAGTGCAGATGAAGGGTATCTACAACCAGATATTGTTGAAGACCGACAGGACAGAACTCTTCCTTGGCGACAACGACCTCTTCTACTACCCGATTGACGATGTCGACGCTCGCACTATCGGTGGCTTGCGTGCATACTTCATCGTGCCACAAGGCACCGACATCAAGAAGCTGCGCACTAACCTCGACGGAACACCAACATCGCTCGGCACTATCTTCGACACTGAGGAAAGCAACGCTCCCGTGTATAACCTGCAGGGACAGTGCGTAGGCAACTCACTCCGCGCGCTGAAGAGTGGCATATACATTCAGAACGGCAAGAAGGTAGTAGTGAAGTAAACATACGCAACATTTAACCAGTAATATACTAAAGCACAATGAAAAAGTATTATATAAAGCCATCGGTAGCAACGATGGAAATAGAAACTACAAGCATCATGGCTGGCTCTACGGGCGTAAACGGCGATGGCTCACAAGGTAGCATAGACAACCCAAAGCCTGGCGATGGCAGCACATCAAAACATGTGTCGTCGCGCATCTACTTCGACTCGTGGGAGTATGATGACAACTGCAACGAAGAGGATGAGTATTAATAATACACTGCAACGAAGAGGATGAGTATTAATAATACAAAGACAACAAAGGTCGAGCGAAATCGCTCGACCTTTGTTGTCTTAGAGGCACTTGCAGGGGGTGCACTTGTCTCAAGTGCACCAACCGAACAAAATACCAATTGGTTGGTGCACTTATTACTTGGTTGGTGCAGTTCTTACTTGGTTGGTGCACTTGAGACAAGTGCACCCCCTACAAGCTTGTTCTCGCAGAACACGACCTTATAGCTTGCGCCTCGCTTTGTCTTGAACTTCAGCACCGACTCGCCGTATCGCACCTCGCACGGTTCGCCCGAGCCGGAGAGTATTGTCGCCTCAGCGAGCTTGCCGTTCTTCCAGCTGATAGACACGGTGAAGTTGCCCTTGGCACGCAGTCCGCTCACTGCGCCCTCAGCCCAAGCATCGGGCAGCGCAGGCAGCAGGTGGACGAATCCCATGTGGCTCTGCATAAGCATCTCGGTTACGCCAGCTGTTCCGCCGAAGTTACCATCAATTTGGAACGGAGCGTGCGTGTCCCAGAGGTTGTCGAGCGTACCGTTCTTCAGCAGATTGCCGTAGAGCGTGTAGGCATGGTTGCCGTCGTGCAGGCGTGCCCACTGGTTGAGCTTCCAGCCCATCGACCATCCCGTTGCGCCGTCGCCACGATGCTCGAGCACCACGCGCGATGCCTTAGCCAGTTCAGGCGTTGTGACGGGCGACACGGTGCGACCAGGGTGCAGACCGAAGAGGTGGTTCACATGGCGATGCTCGTCCTTCGGGTCGTCGATGTCCGTCGACCACTCCATGAGCTGTCCGTAGCGACCTATCTTATACGGCGCGAGATGCTTCAACGCATCCTCCCACTGGCGGCGCTCCTTGGCACTCTTGCCTAACACGCGGTTAGCCTCCACAGCATCCAGGAGCACTTCGCGTATCACGGCGTGGGCGAACGTAGCACCCTCGTCAACCGGTCCGTGCTCGGGCGATGTGGACGGAGCGGCGGTGTACACGCCGTCGGCGCGATGCCAGAGATAGTCTGACGCGAAGTCGGCAGACTCCTTCAGTATTTCGTAGTTGTCAGCAAGGAACTTGCGGTCGCGCGTGAAGTCGTAGTAGTTCCAGAGGTGTGTGGCGAGCCACGGACCGGCGAACGGCGAGAAGTTCCACGACATATCCTCGCTCGAGAGCGGCGATGTGAAGCCGAAGATATTACCCGATACGGATGTTGTCCAGCCACGTGTGCCGAAGTACGACTTCGCCGTTACGCGGCCCGGCTTCACGAGCGTGCGGATAAAGTTGAAGAGCGGCAGCTCGCACTCCGAGAGTCCCGTCGGGCAAGCCAGCCAGTAGTTCATCTGCAGGTTGATGTTATTATGGTAGTCGATGCGCCACGGTCCGTCGACGTTATTGTGCCACAAGCCCTGCAGGTTAGCCGGCATATTGTCGGCACGCGACGACGAGATGAGCAGGTAGCGACCGAACTGATAGTAGAGCTGCTCGAGATAATAGTCGGGCTTGCCCTGGCGGTAAGCCTCAAGACGGCGGTTCACGGGCAGGTCGTCAGCCTCAACCGAAGCGTTGTTGATGTTCAGACGCACGCGGTTGAAAAGCTCCGAATAGTCGGCATAGTGCTCGTTGAGCAGGTAAGCGTAGCCCTTTGTGGCAGCCTTGGCGAGCCAGTCGGCAGTAGTCTGCGCAGGGTCTACACCTACGTAAGCCTTCGGGTCGCTGAAATCGGGGTCGTAATTGGGCTTGTAGTCGGTGTCGGCAGTGATGAGGAACACCACCTCGTCGGCATCCTTCACCGTGAGTTTGCCGCCCTCGTTGCTCACCGCACCGCCCTTAGCCACAGCCTTTATGCGCACGGCGTACTCCATACTGTTGTTGTCGAGACGTGCCAGCCAGCAGAGCGCGTCGGTGCCGTCCGCCTTCATCTCGCCCGTCGACACGGGGTTGGGGGCGTAGGAGAACACGAGGTTTTGCTTGCCGCGCTGCGATGCCGCGAAGCGCACCGCCATCACGTTGGCAGGATGCGACACGAAATACTCGCGCTCGTACTGCACGCCGTCCTTGCAGAAGCTCACCTTCGCAAGAGCAGAGTCGAGCGAAAGCTCACGGCGATAGTCGGTCATTCCCACTGAGCTGAGTCCGGTCTCAATGTAGAACTCGCCGGCGGTAGTGAAGCTGCCGAAGCGGAACGGCTCCTCGGCATCAGCCTCGTAGGGCACCACGCTGTTGAAGTTCTTGCGTGTGAGCAGCTCCGCCTTCTGCCAGTCGCCCTTGGTGAATGCCTCGCGTATCTCGCCCACCACATGAGCCGACTGCTTGTTCACGTCCCAGTAGTAAGCAGCACCACGCGAGGTGTTCGGACCGCCACGCCAGAGCGTCTTCTCGTTGAACGTGATGCGCTCAGCCTCAACCGAGCCGAGCACGTTGCCGCCGATATTGCCGTTGCCGATGGGCAGCGACTGCGACTCCCATTCGGGGTCGGGGTTGTTCACCAAGTCGCCGGCACGCACCAACTGACGCTCGGTAGGCATACGGTCGGGACTCGAAGCGAGCCACACAGCCTGTCCGCGCATCGTCGTCGGACGGTCGAACCAATATTTCAAAGGGGTGTTCCGCTCGGCGAAAGCGTTGGCAGACCCCAAGGCACAAAGCGCAAGAAGCGCAAGGAGTTGTTTTTTTGATTGCATTATGATTAGTTTTTTATTTGTCTATCACCACAAAGTTACTGCAAAAAAGCGAAATAAACCGCCATAACCTCATCTATTATAATAAAAAGCAGTAAATTTGCAAATTAGGGGGTGCACTTAGGGGGTGCACTTGTCTCAAGTGCACCAACCAAGCAAGAACTGCACCAACTGATATTCTATCTGGATGGTGCAGTTGAGACAACTGCACCCCCTACAGAGACAACTGCACCCCTCTCTTGACTACAAATCAAATTAAAATAAAAACTATGAACAATCTACACAACATTGCCAGCAAGTTCCTCATCGAGGGCACCGTGAGCGACATCAAGCCACTCGGCAACGGACTCATCAACGACACATACCGCATACAGACCGCTGAAACAGACCGCCCCGACTACGTTCTGCAACGCATCAACCACCACATCTTCACCGATGTCGATATGCTTCAGCACAACGTGGAGACCGTGACCAACCACATCCGCGAGCAGCTGAAGGCGGAAGGTGTCGACGACCTTGACCGTCGTGTGCTGCGCTTCGTACCCACCACCGAGGGCAAGACCTACTTCTTCGACGGTGAGAGCTACTGGCGCGTGTCGATATTCATCAGCGACGCCGTGACGATGGAAACCGTGACACCCGACTCGTCCTACGATGCAGGCAAGGCGTTCGGCGACTTCGAGGCACGGCTGGCTGACATAGCCGACCAGTTGGGCGAGACAATCCCCGACTTCCACAACATGTGCCTACGCCGCGACCAGCTGCGCAAGGTGTACGCCGAAGACCCCGTTGGACGCGCCGAGAGCGTGAAGCAGTTCGTAGAAGAGATTGAGGCGTATATGGACGAGATGTGCCTGGGCGAACGACTCCTCGCCGAGGGCAAACTGCAGAAGCGCGTGTGCCACTGCGACACGAAGGTGAACAACATGATGTTCGACAAACAGGGCAAGGTGCTCTGCGTGATAGACCTCGACACCGTGATGCCGTCGCTCTTCGTCAGCGACTACGGCGACTTCCTGCGCACCGCTGCCAACACCATTGCCGAAGACTCGCCCGAGTACGAGAAGATTGATTTCCGCATGGACATCTTCGAGGCATTCACACGCGGCTACTTAGAGTCGGCACAACGCTTCCTCACTCCGCTCGAAGTGTCGCTCCTCCCCTACGCTGCCGAGCTCTTCCCCTACATGCAGTGCGTGCGCTTCCTCTGGGACTACCTCTCGGGCGACCACTACTGGAAGTGCCAGTATGCCGAGCATAACCTCACACGCGCCCGCAACCAGTGGCACCTCTTCCTCAAAGCAAAGGCACACGAGGCAGAGATGAAGCGATTCATAGAAGCACTTCAGAAGTAATATATCAAGATTTGCCATCCGCATCGGTCGATACAGACATCCGCGTCGGTCGATACGGACATCTGCGTCGGTCGATACGGACATCCGCGTCGGTCGATACGAACATCCGCGCCGACCGTTACGAGCATCCGCATCGGTCGATGCAGATTGTAAAAATAGTGTATAATGTCTTGCCAGTCTCACCATTTTTCACTAACTTTGCATCCGCTAATGCGCTTGTGGCGGAATTGGTAGACGCGCCAGACTTAGGATCTGGTGTTTTAGGACGTGAAGGTTCGAGTCCTTTCAGGCGCACCATACAGAATCCTAACTGCTTGATATTGAGCAGTTAGGATTTTTGCTTTTATGTTTTTGCCGAGTTTTTGCCGAGTTATTAAGAGCTTACCTGTATAAGCCTCGGCAAAAGTGTCATAATATCAATTTCAACATATTATTTTCACACATAAAAGAGAAAGCAACCCTACTGTTGTGCTTTCTCATTAAAATCAGTTATCTTTGTAGGCGAAATGGCAATAGCTAATATAAATGATACAAAGCGAAATACGTCTAAGATAATAAGTGTAACGATAAAAAAGATAAGATATGTCAGTACAAAGTGAAGCTGCCCTCGAAAACGGACTTATAGATACTCTTCAAAAGATGAACTACGAGTATGTTCATATTGAAGAGGAGAAGAACCTGTCTGCCAATTTCAAGAAACAGTTGGAGAAACACAACAAGAAGAAGTTGGAAGAATTGGGTCGTACCGAATTTACAGAGTCTGAGTTTGAAAAGATACTTATCTATCTTGAAGGTGGCACTCGCTTTGAAAAGGCAAAGAAACTGCGTGACCTCTTTCCGCTTGAACTGGAAAGCGGTGAACGCCTGTGGGTGGAGTTCTTGAACCGCACTCACTGGTGCCAGAACGAGTTTCAAGTTTCCAATCAGATTACGGTTGAAGGTAGAAAGAAGTGTCGTTACGATGTGACGATACTTATCAATGGTCTGCCTTTGGTTCAGATAGAACTGAAGCGTAGAGGCGTAGAGTTGAAACAGGCATATAATCAGATACAACGCTATCACAAAACTTCTTTCCATGGACTGTTTGACTACATCCAACTGTTCGTCATATCCAATGGTGTAAACACTCGCTATTTTGCAAATAATCCGAATAGCGGATATAAATTCACTTTCAACTGGACAGATGCAGCCAATGTGCCTTTCAACGACTTGGAGAAGTTTGCCACTGTGTTCTTCGACAAGTGTACATTAGGCAAGATTATCGGTAAGTATATCGTCTTGCATGAGGGTGACAAGTGTCTGATGGTGCTTCGCCCTTACCAGTTCTATGCCGTGGAGAAGATTCTCGACCGTGTAGAAAACTCCAACGATAACGGCTATATCTGGCATACAACTGGTGCAGGAAAGACATTGACATCATTCAAGGCAGCCCAACTCGTATCGGAGTTGGACGATGTGGATAAGGTTATGTTCGTGGTAGACCGCCACGACCTCGACACGCAGACCCAAGCCGAATACGAGGCTTTTGAGCCTGGTGCCGTTGACAGTACCGACAACACAGACGAATTGGTGAAGCGTCTGCACAGTAATTCAAAGATTATTATTACCACCATTCAGAAACTTAATGCAGCTGTCAGCAAGCAGTGGTATAGCAGTCGTATTGAGGAAATACGCCATTCTCGCATCGTGATGATATTCGATGAGTGTCATCGAAGCCATTTCGGAGATTGCCACAAGAACATCGTAAAGTTCTTCGACAACACGCAGATATTCGGTTTTACTGGTACTCCTATATTTGTTGAGAATGCTATAGACGGACATACCACAAAGGAAATTTTCGGCAACTGTCTTCACAAATACTTGATAAAGGATGCCATTGCCGATGAAAATGTGCTTGGTTTTCTTGTGGAGTATTACCACGGCAATGAGGATGTGGATAATGCCGACCAAGACCGCATGACGGAGATAGCAAAATTTATCCTTAATAATTTCAATAAGTCAACATTCGATGGAGAGTTTGACGCATTGTTTGCCGTGCAGTCAGTGCCGATGCTAATCCGCTACTACAAGATATTCAAGAGCCTCAATCCGAAGATTAGGATTGGAGCAGTCTTCACATATGCTGCCAACAGTAGTCAAGACGATGAGCAGACCGGTATGAACACTGGTGGTTTTGCAAGCGAAAGTACGGGCGAAGCAGACGAACTGCAAGCCATCATGGATGACTATAATAATATGTATGGAACAAGTTTTACTACCGAGAACTTCCGTGCGTATTACGATGACATCAACCTACGCATGAAGAAAAAGAAGGCAGATATGAAGCCTCTTGACCTTTGCTTGGTTGTCGGTATGTTCCTTACTGGCTTTGACAGCAAGAAACTCAACACACTCTATGTTGACAAAAACATGGAGTACCATGGCTTGTTGCAAGCCTTCAGTCGTACCAACCGTGTGTTGAACGAGAAGAAACGTTTCGGTAAGGTGGTTTGCTTCCGTGACTTGAAAAGCAAGGTGGACGAGTCTATCAAACTTTTCAGCAACAGCAATAATCTTGAAGATATTGTGCGCCCACCATTTGATGATGTCAAAACCCACTATCAAGAACTGACAAAGGACTTCTTGGAGCATTATCCCGAACCGCACTATGTGGACTATTTGCAGAGTGAGAACGAGAAGAAGCAGTTTATCCTCGCTTTCCGTGACATCATTAAAAAACACGCAGAGATACAAGTGTATGACGAGTTTGAGGAGGATGCTCCCGACCTCGGAATGACAGAACAACAGTTTATGGACTTCCGCAGCAAGTATCTTGATATATACGATTCGTTTGATATAAAGAACGAAGACAAGCAGAACGGCTATCAAACTCCGAACGACGAATCAGGCATGGCGTCCGAACCCGACCCGCAGCGAGACGACGCTACTGGTCTGAAGGACATCGACTTCTGCCTTGAACTGCTGCACAGCGACATCATCAATGTAGCTTACATACTGGAACTGATTGCCGACCTCAACCCATACAGTGCCGACTATACCGAAAGGCGTAAGCACATCATCGACACAATGATTAAGGATGTCGAACTTCGCAGCAAGGCGAAGCTCATCGACGGCTTCATACAGAAAAACGTAGACGACGACCGCGACAACTTCATGGCTCGCAAACAAAAGGCTGATGGTACAAGCGACCTTGAAGAACGGTTGAACAACTACATCGTCACCGAACGCAACAATGCAGTCAATACGCTTGCAAAGGATGAAGATTTGGATGCTTCCGTGCTCAATCATTACCTCTCCGAATACGACTACCTGCAGAAGGAACAGCCCGAAATCATACAGGAGGCGCTGAAAGAGAAACACTTGGGACTGATAAAGAAGCGCAAGGCATTAACAAGAATACTCGATAAATTACGTTCTATTATCAGAACATTCAGTTGGGAATAATCAAAAGAAACTATTATGATAGATACGGAGCAAATGTACATGGTCACACGTGAAAGTGGCTTTGGACAAAGATATAAGCAACTTCCTTATTTGGATGATTATGGCTTATCTGAAGAGGTAGTGAAAGAGTATATTGATAAGAAAGCGTCAATATACAAGAAATGGAATGAGCGGTTGGATGAAAAAAACATGATAATTCGAATTGCAACTATGCTTACTATCATACATCCAATTATATCATATTTGTCAGGAGAAGCATGGATAGGTGTTGTAGTGTTCTTACTATATTGTATGGGAGAATACGTATGCAGGAAATACATGACTTCATCTTGTGAAAAAGATGTGAAAGTTGCAGAAATACCAATAATAGAAAAGTATCTTAAAGATTTGCGAACATGGCTTAATAATAAGAAATAACGATATGAGCGAAGAATTACAACAGAAACTCCGTGACCAACTCTGGGAAGTTGCAAACAAGCTGCGCGGCAATATGTCGGCAAGCGACTTCATGTATTTCACTCTCGGCTTTATCTTCTACAAGTATTTGTCGGAGAAGATAGAGAAGCACGCCAACGACGCGTTGGTCGACGACGAGGTGACGTTCAAGGAGTTGTGGGCTATGGAGAAGGACGAAGACGTAGAGGCGTTGCAGGAAGAGGTGAAGACCGAATGTCTGGAAAACATCGGCTACTTCATAGAGCCCGGCTTCCTCTTCTCGTCTGTCATCGAAAGCGTAAAGAAGAAGGAGAACATCCTGCCTTTACTCGAACGCTCGTTGAAGCGTATTGAGGACAGTACCCTCGGACAGGACAGCGAAGAGGACTTTGGCGGCCTATTCTCTGACATTGACCTTGCTTCACCAAAATTGGGCAAGACTGCCGATGACAAGAATACTTTGGTCAGCAATGTTCTTCTTGCACTTGATGATATTGATTTTGGTGTGGAAGCATCGCAAAAGATTGATATTCTCGGTGATGCCTACGAGTATATGATTAGCCAATTTGCCGCGGGTGCTGGCAAGAAAGCTGGTGAGTTCTACACGCCGCAGGAGGTGAGCCGTATCTTGGCAGAGATCGTAACCATCGGTCACGCTCGTCTGCGCAATGTCTATGACCCTACTTGTGGTAGTGGTTCGTTGTTGCTCCGTGCAGCAAGCATCGGTCATGCAAACGAGATTTTCGGACAGGAGAAGAATCCTACGACCTACAACCTGGCTCGTATGAATATGCTTCTGCATGGTATCAAGTTCAGCAACTTCCGCATAGAGAATGGCGATACTTTGGAGGCTGATGCTTTTGGCGACACACAGTTTGACGCAGTGGTGGCAAATCCTCCGTTCTCAGCCGAATGGAGCGCTGCCGACAAGTTCAACAACGATGATCGTTTCAGCAAGGCAGGACGCTTAGCACCACGCAAGACTGCCGACTATGCCTTTATTCTCCACATGATATACCACCTCAATGAGGGTGGCACAATGGCTTGTGTCGCTCCTCATGGTGTGTTGTTCCGTGGCAATGCCGAGGGCGTAATCCGCCGCTTTCTCATTGAGAAAAAGAACTATGTGGATGCCATCATCGGACTTCCTGCCAATATCTTCTACGGCACAAGCATTCCGACATGTATCTTGGTATTCAAGAAGTGCCGTAAAGAGGATGACAACATTCTGTTTATTGATGCCAGCAAGGAGTTTGAAAAGGTCAAGACCCAGAATAAGCTCCGTCCACAACACATCAAGAAGATTGTTGATACCTATCGTGAGCGCAAGGAGATAGAAAAGTACAGCCATCTTGCCACACTGCAAGAAGTGGCTGAGAACGACTACAATCTCAACATTCCTCGCTACGTTGACACCTTCGAAGAGGAAGAACCTATTGACATCCACGCCGTGATGAAAGAGATAAAGGAGCTGGAAGCCAAACGAGCCGACCTTGACAAGGAGATTGAAGGGTATTTGAAGGAATTGGGATTGGTGGAATGAATTTTTTGTACCAGGTTGGGACAATTTTAGAAGAACGTTTTATATGGCTGAGAAAAACAATATACCAGAGATGCGTCCTACGTTTGATGCTATCCGCAGGACTGACGAGAACAACAATGAATATTGGAGTTCGCGCGACCTTTGTAATGCTATGGGATATTCTGCCAACTGGAAATTCCAAAATGTCATAAACAAGGCAATTGCCGTAGCCAATCAAAAAGGCATGAAGATAGATGACCATTTCAACCAAACGGTTGATATGGTAAAACTCGGTAGTGGTGCATATCGAAAGGTGAACATCTTCCGTTTGTCTCATATGGCGTGCATGATTATAGCTGAAAATGCAGACGGAAAGAAACCTCTGGTGCAACAGGCAAGAGCATATTTCTCTCAGTCTGTTTCCACGGCGGAGCTTATACAAAACTCATTGGAATCCAACATTTTACTGTATAAGACCTCGCAAGGCGAAACACGTATTGAAGTAATATTCAATGGCGACACCTTTTGGATGTCGCAAAAAAGAATGGCGGATTTGTTTGGTGTAGATGTCAGAACCGTAAACTATCATTTAGGGCAAATCTATGAGACCGGAGAGTTGCAGAAAGAGGCAACTATCCGAAAAATTGGGATAGTTCAGAATGAGGGTGAGCGTGATGTGGAACGTACTCCATTATTCTACAATCTTGATGCCATTATTGCCGTTGGCTATCGTGTGAACAGTTATCAAGCCACACAATTTCGTATATGGGCTACATCGGTATTGAAGGAGTTTATCATTAAGGGGTATGTACTTGATGACGAACGCTTGAAACAAGGCAAGCATTTCGGCAAGGATTACTTTGACGACTTGTTAGAACGCATCCGTGAGATACGTACGTCTGAACGCCGTTATTATCAGAAGATAACAGACGTCTATGCCGAATGTAGTGCAGACTATGACGCCAAGTCAGAAAGTACCAAATTGTTCTTCAAAATGGTGCAGAACATGATGCACTTGGCTGTCACGCATCATACCGCAGCAGAGATAGTCTATAACAGAGCCAATGCCGAGCTGCCGCACATGGGACTTACAACATGGAAGAAAGCACCAGATGGACGAGTGCAAAAGTCTGATACGATTGTTGCCAAAAACTATTTGTCGGATGCCGAACTTAATCAACTCAATGCCATAACTACTTCATTTCTTGACCTCGCAGAAACTCGTGCCCAACGCCATATCATTACAACAATGGAAGATTGGCGAAAGCGACTTGCCCAATTCCTTGCAGCAATGGACTATAAGGCAAACGCAACAGCAGGGACAGTTTCGCAAGATGAAGCAAGAGCAAAGGCTTATGGAGAATATGAGAAGTACAAACTCATCCAAGACCATTCATATATATCTGATTTCGACAGATACAATAAAGAGGATGATGATACACCTCTGCTTCCTTTCGAACTCAATCCAAAGGAGAATTGAAATCTTCCACAACTTGTGGAGATTTTAGAAAAGAAAAAATTGTCCACCAGCTTGATGGACAATTTCAAAACAATCAAATTAAGGATTTAAAATGACAACGACAATTAATAATAAAAATAAAAAGCCCAACGTCCCAAATCTAAGATTCAAGGAGTTTCAGGGGGAGTGGGAAGAGGAGCGTTTATCTGACATTGCAGACCTTTATAAAGGTACTGGCATATCCAAAGATCAACTATCCGATGAGGGCGAACCTTGTATCTTATATGGTGAGCTTTATACAAAGTACAAATCAGAAACGATAGAAAAAGTTATTAGCAAAACAAACATCGAAAATACAAAATTGGTAAGAAGCAAGGCTAATGACGTAATAATACCTTGTTCTGGCGAAACAGCTGAGGATATAGCAACCGCTCGTTGCGTCCTCAATGGCAATATTCTTTTAGGTGGTGATTTGAACATTATACGTTTGCATGGATATGATGGTGCATTCATGAGCTATCAGTTGAATGGCAGACGCAAGTATGACATTGCCAAAGTTGCGCAAGGTGTGTCTGTAGTGCATCTTTATGGTGAACATTTGAAAGGGGTAAAGACCATCAATCCATGTTTGGAGGAGCAGAGAAAAATAGCTTCGTTGTTTAGGCTTCTTGACGAGCGTATCGCTACCCAAAACAAAGTCATTGAGGACTTGAAGAAGCTAAAGTCTGCGATTATTGAAGAACATTACAGACAGACCGAAAAGAATGAAGTCTGTGTAGCTGATTTAGGCAATCATTTTAACGTAGGCAATTTAGCAAAGGACGATTTGGCTGAAACAGGAAAGCCTTGCATTATTTATGGTGAACTTTTCACAACTTATGGAGAAATTATATCGCAAACAGAAAGTCACACCAATAAAACAGAAGGTATGATTTTGAGTAAGAAAGGGGACTTGTTATTCCCTTCTTCAACAACTGTTGATGCGGTATCTTTAATAGCTCCATCTGTTATCAATGTAGACAATGTTATATTAGGCGGAGATATGTTTGGAATACATATTAGCCATAACTACAATGCGCAATATCTAAGTTATTACTTCAATCATATCGCCAAAAAGCAATTAGCAAAATTTGCTAAGGGTAGTACAATTATTCATTTGCATTACGCAGACATAGAAAAAGCCAAACTATTGTTGCCTTCTTTGGAAGAACAAAATAGAATGGCTAAGTGTTTAGTAGCATTGGATAAGAAAGTTTCTGTTGAGCAGAACCTCCTAAGTTCATTGACTTGTCAAAAGTCATATTTACTACAACAAATGTTTATATAAACATCTGACGGAGCAAGTGTTGTTTCTGCGAACAGAATAGCTTCAAGATGCTTTGTTCAAAATCAATCTTAGAGTTTAGAGCGGATGGCATTTTCGCTATTTCCTGTTGCTTCTCTTTTGTTGGTATTGGGCAAAGTATATTGTTTATATCTTTCAAATAGGCGGTTTTCATTGTACCTTCTGTAACAATACGACTAACAGTTTTTTTGAAATAAGAAGAAGACATGGTAGTGTAAACTGAACTGTGTCACGGCTCTGATTTTTTATTCTTTCCCTCTTA
>OFMS01000913.1_pt1 | contig 25587 bp, 20 predicted proteins | sample 1541871 | NCBI WGS metagenome assembly OFMS01 (sample SAMN04209251, study PRJEB22552) | human gut metagenome | biome: gut; material: feces | host: Homo sapiens | place: USA: Oklahoma
GCCTTTGCCTTAATGCCCGACGCGAGACGCGTCGCCCCCATTAGTGCTTGCGTTTGGTGCTTGCGTCTGATACCATGTTTACGTTTTACCACACAACTATAACCCATAACATACCACAAAGCAAGAGGCCATTGAGTCGCTGCCATACGCACAAGTGCGTCGGTTGCCAACTCAATGGTCTCTTTCTATTATATTGCTGTCCGGCAAATGATGCCACTACCTGCACAGTGCCCGGCACACCCTGTCTTGAAAATTGCGCCCCGTGCTGCTGTAACGCACGCCCTGGTTCATGATGCTGAAACAGAGCACATTGCCCGTGGCAGTAGTCAGATAACCCGAAAGTGTGCTAACACCCTCCACAGTGCCCGTTTTGGCATGCACATTGCCCTCGGCGGCCGAGTGGCGCATACGTTTGCGCAGCGTGCCGTCCTCGCCAGCTATGGGCAGGGCGGGGTGCAGGTGACGGTATATGTCATCGTCGTTGTAAGCATAGCGCAGCAGGCGGCCAATGGCCTCGGGTGTGAGATAGTTGTAGAGCGACAACCCCGACCCGTCGGCTATCTGGTAGTGCGAAGGCTCGAGTCCAATGTGCCTGAACAGCGCATTGTAGTGCGCCACAGCTTGCTTGCGTCCGGCACGCGGCTTGCCCCCCTGTGCGGCAAGTTGGTAAAAGAGTGATTCGGCGGCAGAGTTGTTGCTATTCTTGAGCATGGGCAGCAACACCTGGTCTATGTTGCGCGTGCGGGTGCATACAAGTGTGGCGTCTGACGGCACGGTGCGCTCCTCGGTGGTGCCGTCCCAGTCAATGCCCTCCTCACGAAAGATGCGGCGCAGATTGTCGGCAAAGGAGTCGTGGTTGCGGTAGAGCAGCGGCGTGAGCGGCACGCAATCGTCGTCCCAACACCAGCCCCAGCCCATGCGCTTGTCGTCCTTCATGCTGAGGTCAAGCCCAATGGGCGATGTGATACGGGTGATGCCGTGCGCCTTCAGGCTCTGTGCAAAGGCGCGCAAGTCGTCGGCATCAATCAGCGGGTCGTAGCCACCGCGCACATACACACGTCCCACAAACACACTGTCGGTGTCGCTCGGCAAGTGGTCGGCATAGAGCCTTGTCTGATAGTTGTAGGTCACGCCAAGGTCGTTGAGCGCCACAATGGCCGTAACGAGTTTCTCGTTCGATGCAGGCCGCATGCACTGCCTTTCGTTGTGCGTAAACACCAGGGTGTCGGCCGTGAGGTCGTACACATAAATGCCCACCTGCGTGCGCTCAAATATATCGTTGTCGAGCAGTTGGCGCAGGCGGTCGGGCAGCGACAGTTGCAAGTCGGTATTGTCGGCTATGGTGTCGGTCACCACCGAGTCCTCGGGCATGATGCTGTCGGTGCGCATAATGCCAGCGTGCATGGGCAGTATGCTCACAACGAGCAGTAAGAGTGATATAAAGCGTTTCATTGTTTTGCCTGACTATTATTGGTCCATATACCAAAAAAGAGATTTATCTTTACGATAAACCTCTTTTTGTAGTGGTGCCACCAGGAATCGAACCGGGGACACAAGGATTTTCAGTCCTTTGCTCTACCAACTGAGCTATGGCACCAAAATGTTGCAAATCAAATATATCACTAAGCACGTTGCGCTTAGAAAGGTGGTGCCACCAGGAATCGAACCGGGGACACAAGGCCAGATATTTTAACGTCCAGTCTTTTGCTCCACTGATTACAATGGTAACACTTGCACTTATTAGCAGTGGTGCCACCAGGAATCGAACCGGGGACACAAGGATTTTCAGTCCTTTGCTCTACCAACTGAGCTATGGCACCTTGCTGATTTGCGAGTGCAAAAGTACGAAAAACTTTCATTAGCTCCAAGTAAAAGCCCCTTTATTTCTAACAAAAACGTAAAAAGGAATAATATTTGCGCTAAAATCCGATATTATGAACAACAATCCATATATTTGCAAGCACAACCCCTATCAATACACGCATGACCCAACAAAGCTACTCACCCATACGCACACTCAGCATAAACGATGCTCTGGCCACAACCAGCGGCATAGGGCTTGGCAAAGAATTTACCGTGCTCGACGACATCACCCTCGACGACCTGGTTGAAGCCCCCGCACAAGTAGGCTTCCTGCTCATAGCCCTCTGCACCGAGGGACAGGTGGACTTTACAATGAATGGGCGCCAATGCCACATGGAGCCGGGTGACCTGATCATCAGTTTTGGCGAACAGATATTTCGCAATGGCAGTTCCGACGGCAATTTTCACGCCAAGGCGGTGCTCATGTCGCGTACATTTGCCCAAAACTGCCTGGTGGGCATGGACAAGATGTGGCCTTACCTGCTATTCTTGATGGAGCACCCGGTGCTCACCATGACCGAGAGCGAACAACTGTGGTTGCTCGAGTGCTACCAGCTGATACGCAAAAGGCTCAACCGCCCCACACCAGGACGCTACATGCGCGAAGCCACCGTGTCGCTGGTGCGCGCCTTTTACTTTGAAATATGCAACCTGCTCGATGTGCGTGTGCCGCAGTCAAACTCCAAGACGCAGAGTCGCGCCTACGCCATATTCGACCAGTTTATCAAACTCGTGTCGCAACACTTTAAGCACGAGCGCAGCGTTGAATGGTACAGCAGCGAAATGTGCCTCACGCCCAAACACCTGTCGGAAGTGGTGAAACTGGTGAGCGGCAAAACGGCCGGACAGTGGATTAACACGCTGGTGATTATCGAAATAAAGTCGCTGCTGATGAACACCCCGCTCTCTATCAAGGAGATTGCTATGGAAATGAACTTCCCAAACCAGAGTTTTCTTGGCAAATACTTCAAAAATACGGAGGGCATTTCGCCCAGCGACTTCAGAAAGGGCATGCCGGGCTAATGGCTCTTTCACGCTGAGGCAACGCGGTTACAATGATAATCAGACAATCCCTAAAAAATAATCACAAACCTATGAAGAAGAATTTGGTAATAGCGGCTGCCGCAGCCGCTGCACTGTGCATGGCATCATGCCATGGCAACACAAAGAGTAATGAAACTGACAAGGACAGCTTGAGTACGGTTGCAAACGATTCGCTCAACTCGGGTGTGGCCATCGAATCGCTGGCAGGCACCTACGAGGGCACGCTCCCCGCTGCCAACTGTCCGGGCATTCGCACCGTACTGACGCTCAACGCCGACAGCACCTACCAGTACTCGGCCGACTACTTGGAGCGCAAGGACGGCCACGACGAGGCGAGCGGCATATTCAAGGTGCTGGCAAACAATGTGGTAGAAATCGTTCGTCCCTCGAGTGGCGAGGCTACATATTATAAGGTGAAGGACGCCAACAGCATCATCATGACCGACTCGCTTGGCAATGAGCCTGAGGGCGAAACCGCCAAACTCTATGTGCTGACCAAGAAAAAGTAGTACCAAACGCCGTCTCTAAGCACAATCATCAAACGCAATCACAAAACGCTACCTCTAAACGCAATCACAAAACACAAGCGCCAAGCACAATCATCAAACGCAATCACAAAACGCTACCTCTAAACGCAATCTCCAAACACAAGCGTCAAGCACAATCACCAAACGCAATCACAAAACGCTACCTCTAATGGGGGGCGACGCGTCTCGCGTCGGGATAAGATGCAACTATTATTTAGTTATTGCTGTCCGGTTAACCCATTCTGATATTATTGCTCACGGATCGCACCGATTGCACGGATTTTTTTGCTTGTGCAATGTGCTTTAGCACCACGGAGATGACGGATTCTACGGATTTTGTGAGCATTGCATGCTCACTTCGCTATTAGCTCGTAACGTACCCGTGGCGAAAAACATTCGCACAGATTATGTAGCAAGGTACCTGTCCGCAGCAATAATCTAATAGCGAAGTGAGCATGCAATGCTCAAAAATCCGTAGAATCCGTCATCTCCGTGGTGCTAAAGCACGTTGTACGCGCAAAAAAAATCCGTGCGATCGGTGTGATCCGTGAGCTGTAATATCAGAATGGTTTTACTGGACACCAATATGTTCTTATAGTATAGGGAGAGCAAATTTCGGGCATAGGGAGAGCGGACTTTCTGTTGCTCCGACACTTTTTTCGGGCTCCCTATACCGTAATTCTCTGCTGGCACCTATCACAACACGCCTGCACATACGATGGAGTGCAGACAGTACAAACGGGCTGACGCCGTAGCGCTACAAATCGTAACGCTACGGCGTCAGCCCATTAATATATTAGCCCGTTGTCACATTAGCACCATTCTCAATCGCGCGCCCCCTTCAGCACCTCGGCGCATCTTTCCATCAGCCATTTCGGGGTGGAAGTGGCGCCACAAATGCCCACACTGCGTGCACCCTCAAACCACTCGGGGCGTATGGCCTCGGGAGTGTCTACAAGATAAGTGCGCGGGTTCACCTTGCGACAAGCCTCGTGCAGCACACGTCCGTTAGAACTTTTGAGGCCGCACACAAACACTATCACGTCGTGGCGTGAGGCAAAGGCGCGAATGTTTGGCAAGCGGTTGGCCACCTGGCGACAAATGGTGTCGAAGTAGCGAAAATCTTCAACCCGTTCCATGTGCGCTGTAATATAGTCCACAATCTGCCGGAACACCTCAAGCGGTTTGGTAGTTTGAGAGAACAAGGCCACGGGACGCGAAAAATCTATCTGCGCCGCCTCCTCCACACTCTCTATCACCAGCGCCTCGCCATTAGTCTGTCCCACGAGACCAAGCACCTCGGCATGTCCGCGTTTGCCGTAGATAACGATTTGCGGGTGCGGATTTTCGGTATACACCTTTTTGATACGCCGTTGCAGTTGCAGCACCACCGGACAGGTGGCATCTATGATGCAGATGCCACGCTCACGTGCCAGTTCGTAGGTGGCAGGAGGCTCGCCATGTGCACGCAGCAGCACCTTAGTGCCTTGTGGCAGATGGTTGAGCGCCTCGTGGTCGATGGTTTGCAAACCGGCCTTTCGCAATCGCTCGCATTCGCTGCCATTATGCACAATATCGCCCAAGCAGCAGAGCGCTGCCGACTGGGCCAATTCTTCTTCGGCCTTGCGTATAGCCGTTGTTACACCGAAGCAAAATCCTGATGATTCATCTATCTCTATGTGCATGGGAGGGGTTATGGGGTTATGGGGTTATGGGGTTAGGGGGTTATGAGGTTAAAAAGTTACTTTTATTCAAGTTCCTGATTTGACAAGTGCGGGCTGAATCATCGTGCAAGGCGAATGCAATCAAGCTTCCTTGAATTGCTGAGTCGCAGCCGATGATGTCAATAAAAGGCCCCAAGCACCGAACGCTCCCATTAGAGGTGGTTCATATAAGCGAAGCCCATCACTTAAAGTCCACCGGTATCGTAATCTTAACAGGTGTAGGGTCGCCCTTGTCATCTGTGCCAGGTTTCCATTTAGGCATACGTTTTAGCGCGTCCATGGCAGCCTTGTATATTTTGGCGTCAAAGGCATTCTTCACCTCAAGGTCGGTAGTATAGCCCTTTTCGTCCACAATAAAGCAAATCGTGACAGAGCCCTTTTCATTGCGGTCAATACACTCCTGCGGATAAACGATGTGCTGGTCGAGCCAGCGCATAAAGGCACGCAGTCCGCCCGGAAACTCAGGCATCTGCGACACCTGTTCGGTAGGCACAATCTTCTCCTTGGCTATGGGCAGCGACTTGTCGTGAATGCCCGTAGTGTCCACAATAGGTGTGGTAATAACCTGCTGCTCGGGGTCGTAGTCAATGGGGCCGTCCTGTCCGATAGTTTCGAGCGGAGGCAGTCCGTCAACAATTTTTGGCCTTGCCGACTTGGCACCCGGTGCCGTGCGCACCGTGGGAGCCTGGCGCGCTGTGGCCAGAAACTTCACCTTGTAGCCCTCCTTCAGTTCGGCAGGCTTTTTGGCAAAAGCGTCCTCGGCCTCCTTCATGCCGCGCATAGCCATTATGTGTGCATAGAGGGCCAGCGACCCCTGCGCACCCAGCAAGGCGCCCAAGGTGCCGAGCACAATGATGAGCACACGCCGGTAGCGGGCGCCCGTCTGCTCGCGCAGCTTGTAGGCGCCATACGCTTTGTTGCGGCCCTCAAACACCATGTCGCACCATTCCTTTGAATATATGTCTGACGAATGCACTGTTGTTGCCTCCTATTCGTTATTATTTAGGCAGCGAAGTTACTGAAATCTGCGCGCAACGCAAAACGATAGATTAAAAGACTTGTGTCGTGTAATGATAATATGTATTAAAAAGTCTGCATCACCCCCTGGCACGCAGCCCAACAGCAACCTGTGCAGCGGGACTGATCGGCTTCCGTCTTGCCTATGCAATGGGTCAACCTATTTACCAATCTCGCCAAAGTTTTTATGTAGCTTATGTGCTTATGCCTTGATGGGAATGTAAGATATTACGGAGTTTGTCTGCATTCTCCGTAACTTTTTACACAGAACATGAAGGTCTTGATTAGATATTTGCATGAGCGCTTGCTGTTAGATGCAAAAGGCAAATAAGTAATGCTATTTGCCTATGCAATGTGATGCTTTTATTGATGCTTGCCTATGCAATAGGAATAATTTGCTCTTATTTTGCCTATGCAATAGGAAAATAGTTGCCTTTGCACTATACAATGACGAAGTCGGGTGATACATTGCTGTCCGGCCAAACGCCTAAGCACCACGTAGTAATGCTTAGGCGTTTGGCCGGACAGCAATATATTGTTATATACAACTTGAAAAACGTCAATATAGCTACGGCGTCAGCCATCAGCTGCACATCAGCATGCCTCGCACGCTTTGCGCGCCTTATTTATTCTTTCGTCTCACATTAAACTTGATGCCCCCAGCTTTGCCAGCGTGGTACGCCATGTTGCTTTTGCCGTCGTGCGTCAGTTTGTACACTTTGAGCATATCCCCCTCGGCAAACAAGTCGCAGCAGAAAGTATCTCCCACGCTGAGTTGCGCATTACGGCTCCTTGTCACCTCAAACATATTGTTGCCCATACACCGGAACGTACAGCTGCGGTCGGGCAGCCAGCGCACTATCACCTCGTCGCCAACCTGCAGTTCATTAGACAAGCACGCTTTGCTGAAAAACATTTCGCTCTGCGATGCAATCGTATGTCTCCCTTTTACAGAAATACCCCCCCCCGGTTGCAAAAATCTGCAAAATCGTCAAATCCCAAGAAATTAGCGATCACGTTCAGCGTATTTTTGCTGGGTTTGCTTTCCTGGTCGTGAATATACCCCCACATGCGTTTGAGTGTGGTAGTACTGATATATTCGTGGCATTCGGCAAGCAGCAGTTCGCTCAGATACGCAAAGTCGTGGTTGCGTCGCATTTTAAGCCCGGTCCTTTCCTCTAAGGCATGTAGCAGTTTATCTTTCATTTTAGCAAAAATTCAGTATCTCTATGGGTCGAAAAAGTAGGAAACTCTCCCGTACCCATTGTTTGGCGGCGTGTTCCTTACCCATTTGTTATGCAAAAGTAGCAATTTGTGCGCACAAAAAGCATACGAGTCTTAAATAGGACAAAAAGGACAATGTAGGATTAGATGGAAGTGTCGTATATTTGCGAGCAGATATAGGAGTTGATAAAAGCTGTTATATCATTCCCTCAAAAATGCTAAATACTATAACCATATAAAAACAAAAGTACTATGGACGTAAATGTTATTCAGTTCCTTCATCCAGGTGAAGAACATGGCGTTGATGACAGGAAAAAGATGATTAAGTACTGGAATCATGGCCCACACAAACGTAAGTTTTTGAAAGCGCGAGGTCAGTATGTGACCGATGTTGCTCGTGGTACTCTTTCGGAAGAGATGCCACTCTTGTTTTGGGGTGAGTGGGAACCCAACTCTCACGTAGTAGAAGAATTTAGCCCCGTCAAAAAGTTAAAGCTGTGGCCTCGCTATCTGCATGAGCCTTACTTGCCATCAAGCAAGAAATCTGCCGTATTGTCACCTGTTTCTACTCCGACTCCATGCATTGGGTCTTGTGGTGAAACAAAAAAGCCAAAGGGTGGTTGTATAACAGATTGGGATAACGATTGTTGCCAAAATACCGATCCTTTCGTTTTTGGCGAAGCGTTCATCTATAGCCTTTGTCAGCAGTGGAAAAAAGATAAAAAAGGTAGTTTGCATACGACCTATCTGAGCCGATTGCCTATTGGTAGTCTGATCCTTTTTGGTTCGAAAGTAACGCTTGATACGGGAAGTACTAAAGAAGATGCTTTTGCCCTTGATACCGTATTTGTGGTAGGTGACAGTCGTCCGTATACTATCAAGAATTACAAAACAGCCTTGGCAGGCTTCATTCCCAAGGACTACGGCTATATTATGGGCTTCGACCATGCACGAGGTGCAGGAGTAAACATGAACATAAGATGCTACAAGGGTGCCACACCAGCTAATCCAGTGAATGGCATGTATAGTTTCTCACCTTGCCAAGTGGCTGACCCCAAAGGAGGCAAGTCATTCCGTAAGGTATTGATCAAGAAAACAGATGGTTTGAACGATTATATCAACGTGAAAGTGACGCAAGGTTCCAAGGGCAGTATCACCGTACCCGATAGTGAAGCCCATAAGGTGTGGACTAAGGTATGTGAGATCGTTGAGAATCAAGGCTGTTGGCGAGGGATTAATTTTCAATATTGATTTGCTGATAGTCAAACATTAATCAACTATTTGTTTATGCTGTGTTATTTAACTCCTCATGAGGATCTCCTTAAGCCAGTTAAAGAAGTTGAAGGAACGTCGCATGCAGATGATGAAAAGTACGTTTATCGCTATGTACCTTTATACTCTCTGCTAAGTACTAATACTGAACGCGACAAACTCTATATGAAGCGATTGGACAAGTGGAATGATCCTTTTGAGAGAAAAGCTCTTACAGCCAATTATTATTGTAAGGGCCAAAAACATGCCTTTCATCATCCTTTTGCCAACAATGTGTATGGAATTTGTTTTACAGAGAATTACAATTGTGAGGCTCAATGGTACTATTATGGTCAAAAAGAACCTATTGTCTTGATTTCAGTAAAGTTAGAAAAACTTCTTGATGCTTTGGATAAAAGTGAGGAGAAATTCTACATTGGTCGTGTAGACTATTGTGTACAAGGCGAAATTCAAAAGAAAATCGCGCAATGTGTCTTAGCTGGTTTGGAGACATTCCAAAAGGATCGTTCTACAGATTTTACGTCTGATGAATGCAAGACTCTATTAAGACCTTTATTCTTCAAGCGCTTACCTTTTGTATACGAACGAGAAATCAGAATTCTTAAAGTTGGAAACTCTGCCGAAAATGATAAAGATGTAGAGAATATCCTTCTCAAGGAGAACTTCAAGAATCTGATAGGAAAGGTTACCATTTCTCCTTTCGTACCGGAAAAAATTGATAGCATGCAGAAATTACAAAAGGAACTATTACTTAAAGAAGGCTTTGCTAAGCAACAGATTAATATTTCTCAGCTACATGCAGATCAAAAACCTTCAAATATTTATTTGGAAAACTATAGAATTAAAATCAAATGACAAACAATATGAAGAATAATAGATACTCAATAAGCATACGTCATGCGTTGATGCTTTTAGTGCTTCTATTGGGTCTCCCGTCTTGGGGGTATGCTCAAGAAACTTTCGAACAGAATGGCGTGAAATACAGTGTTGTTGATGATGCCACTGGTCGTAAGTGTGTGGAAGTTGCAGGTTTATCTGGGAACTTCCAAGCTGTAGTGATTCCACGCTCTGTAAGGAACTATGAAGTGATAGCGATAGGTGCCAATGCCTTTAATGGTCGTAGTGGTTTGACTTCAGTCACAATCCCTGAAGGTGTAACTTCAATAGGTGACGCTGCCTTTTGGGATTGTAGTGGTTTGACTTCAGTCACAATCCCCGAAAGTGTAACTTCAATAGGTGACGCTGCCTTTTCCAACTGTAGTAGTTTGACTTCACTCACAATCCCCCAAAGTGTAAAATCAATAGGCTACGAAGCCTTTGCTTATTGTAGTGGTCTGACTTCAATCACAATACCTTGTCAATATATCGATAATTATAAATATGGAGTATCAATACCTTGGGAAAAATTAAACTTAAAATCTCTTACGGTTTATGGAAATTCCCCAGATTTATCCGAATATATTAAGAATACTCCTTCTTTAGTTTCTGTTGTTATAGAAGATGCAACTTTAATAGACAATTCTTTCTTTGAGGGTTGTAGCAATCTGACTTCCGTCTCTATTTCTGGCTGTGTTTCAATAGGTGAAAATGCTTTTAAGGGGTGCAGTAGCTTGACATCCTTCAGCATTCCAAAGAGCGTAACTAGAATAGGCAAGGCTGCGTTTAAGGATTGCAGTAGTTTAGGTGAAGCTATGGCTATCCCATCTAATGTGACAGAAATAGCTGATGAAACTTTTATGGGGTGCAGTAATTTGCCTTCTGTTAGACTGACATCTAATGTGCAAAGTATTGGCAATCATGCATTTGACGGTTGTAAGGCTTTTAAGTCATTTGTATTTACGCCCAATCTTACATCGGTTGGCATTTCTGCCTTCCGTAATTGTAGCGGACTTACGGCAATTAAATTGCCGTCACAGGTTGCAGAACTCGGTGACTATGCTTTTGCTGATTGCGAAAATCTGGAATCCGCTATATTTAACTCAAATGTAGAACTAAACGCAACAACTTTTGAGAATGATACGAAGTTGAAGACGCTGACCTCTCCTGCTAATTACTTTGATGGAGTGGCCTTATATAATAAAGAAAAGACAAATTTGATAAAGGTCTTTGACTCTTCTATCAGTGAATATACAGGCATTCCAGAAACTGTTACAGCCATTGGTGAACAAGCTTTCAAAAATTGTTCGAACCTATCAAAGGTCAATCTGCCTTCTGTACTTACCTCGATAGGTGATGACGCCTTCTGCAACTGTGAGAAGTTAGCGTTAAGTGCCTTCCCCGATAACTTAAAGTCTGTTGGTGCGCGTGCATTTTTGAACTGCGGTAGCATCACGGTAAATTGTTCGCCCTCATCATTGACTTTCATAGGTGAACAAGCCTTTGCTAATTGCAAGAGTATTACAGGTTTTACGTTGTCGGATAATGCTAACTTAGGCGAAGGAGTCTTTAAGGGGTGTACAGCATTGAGTACAATGAATATATCCATGCTCAAGAATATACCAAATAGCCTTTTTGAGAATTGTACAGCGCTGAGTAGTGTTACAACTCCTGCTGATTTGGCTTCTGTGGGCAATAGGGCTTTCTTTAATTGTAGTAAACTGGAAAACATTACTATGACAGATGTAGAATCTTTGGGCGAGGAAGCATTCTATGGTTGTAAAAATCTGAAGGATATTAATATGCTGAAGGTAGCATATTTGCCACAAAATACATTCAATGGCTGCAGTGCCTTGAATACGGCGAATATCCTGTCATGTAGCGTCATAGCTGATTCTGCGTTTAAGGACTGTGCTGCATTACAAAGTATCCAAATACACCCCGAAAGAATCGAGTCGATTGGTAATAAGGCTTTCTGGGGTTGTTCAAGTCTGACATCGCCATGGGAATTTTTGAACAGTAATATGACGATTGCTGACAGTGCCTTTATTGGGTGTACAAGTTTGAAGAAAATCAGACTGAGAAGAGAAGTTCCCTCTTCTGAGGGTCAGTTTGCTGAAAACATGGTGGTTTATGTGCCCGTGGGCAGTATAGAAAAATATCAAAACATATTGCCACAATGTACTATTTATGGAGATTACGTTAAGACTGGTCAAGAATGTAAGGACCTGCTTTCAATGTATGATCTCTACAATCAAAATGATTTTAGGCCACTTGTTGATGAGGGGGCGGATGCTCCATGGACAGAAAACAATGTACTAACTGACGCTTCGCAACTCAGTGCCAATTTTGCAGATGGGTATGAGGGATCGTTAGGCGCTTTGGTTGATAGTTCAGATGAAAGTTATTTCTTGTCAGCTTGGGATGCGGATAATCCGAATGAGGACTATCACTACATTCAGGCAGACTTGAAAAAAGGCTGTAAGGCATTCAAAATCACATTCAAGCGTCGTGAAAACAGTGACGCTTTGGCTCCGACCAAGGTGCATGTGTTCGTAACGAATACGTTGGATGGCGATAACAACTGGATAGACCTTGGAAGTCATGCGCTCAATTATAATGATCTTACAGCCTCTATCAACGCAAACTATCATGCCAGGGTGCGCTATGTGCGATTGCAAGTAGAGGCTACGGCCGGCAATGCAAAAGAAAATGGAAATCTTTACTTTGCATTGAATGAACTTGACATTACACCATGTCGTGTTAATACCCCTATCCTCAAATGGGATGATGGTATATATTACGCTGTAAAAAATAATAGTTTTGAAAATGGCCCCAGTCAGGTTGGCAATTTTGAGAACTACTTAAAGGGACTAACCAATGGGCAATTTGGAGACAATTCGACCTCAGATAAGCTTTTCTTCAAGTTGCAGCTTACAAAGCCCCTCAAATATGTTGTAGTGAAATATGTAAAGAATAATGTAAATCCTACACAAACAATGCTGTTAAATGCTGACGACGAAAAGAATAGTAGTTTCACGTTCGACGCGGATTATCGTTATTACAACAATACAACAGGCATTTATTGTGGACAGTTCCAGTATCCCACAGATGTGATATCACTTTGGTCTAAGGACGAGCAGTCTTGTTATTTGCGTACGGCTCACATCTACACTCGCCCGCCCAAAGCTGATTTGATGTCAGAAGATGCCAGAACATCAATAAAGGATATGCTTAGTCAATATGATGACAAAGACTTTATCGGAAAAGATGTTTTTGATGCCTTGCAGAGTTATTGTAACGAAATAACACGCCTTGCGCAAACAGGCCGTTTTGTAGACTTTGCAAAGAACGAGTATAGCACATTCTATGCCGACTACCCTGCAGTGGTGCCAATGCTTGTTAAGGCAGGCATAGTGAAGGAACAGAATGGCGAACTCGTGGTAGATTATATTTATAACGAGGGCGATGTGATTCCTGCCAACACAGGTGTGATCCTTAAAGGAAATTGCATGGGTAATGCTTATGTGATGGAAAAGGCTGCCACAGATGCTACCTCCGCTGCCTCGCCTGAAGGAAACTTGCTGCATGGCACAATCAATGACGAAGAAACCTGTGTAGACGGTTGCAGTCGTTATTATATGTTGTCGTACGACAAAGCCACGGATTGTCGTTTGGGCTTCTATTGGAAAGGCGAAAATGGGCCCCAACCATTTATCAACAAGGCTTACAAGGCTTATTTGGCTATTCCTGACACCTATAGTGCAATGGGCAAAGAAAGTTTCAGTCTTGCCGATATGGAGGAATTCCGCGGTGACATAACGCCTATTTCTTCACTCAGCGATGATAAGGGACATGTGCAAGGCAACATTTATGGCATTGATGGACGTAAGGTCATAAATAAAGACCTTAAGAAATTGCCATCGGGCTTGTACATCGTTAATGGCAAGAAGGTGGTTGTAAAATAATAAAAACCGAAATGGGGGGGCGTACTAAAGGTCGCCTTATGTGGCAAGTGCTGCCCCCCTATTTAATAAATATACATAAGAATTGCAGAAATGGGAAAAAAATATTTCGCTCCAAAGAGCAACGTAATTAAGTTTGAAATGTGCGATGCGATGATGCTTCTTCCCCAATCAGAACAGGGCAAAGAGCAGTTGTCTGGCTCTAAAGATGATTGGAAAGATAATGTAAAGTGGGATAGCATAGAAGACGAATCATGCTAAATTGACAGCCCCCAATAAGAACGCGGATATAATGGTTCATAAGGTTGAACTTTATGTCAGCAAAGCGAGGCGGCCTGCTGGCATCAAGATGAGTGTGGTTGTTTATCAGTAAAGAAACTGATGGATAATACAAGAATCGTGATGTGCTAAGCAGGCGTCTTCGTTTTTTTATGTGCGAATTTACGTTCGGTGAAACGTAACCATACGAATGGATCCAAGCACCAAACGCTACCACCAAACGCAAGCACTAATGGGGGCGACGCGTCCCGCGTCGGGATTTTTAAGGCAAAAGTTCACAGACAAGCGTGTAATTAGCGCTGTCTGTGAGTCTTTATTTGGTGTATAAGCCTTTGCTTTAATGCCCGACGCGGGACGCGTCGCCCCCATAGTGCTTGCGTTTAGTGATAGCGTTTGGTGCTTGAATCCATTCGTATGGTTACGTTTCACCGGACAGTTATAAGGTTGTTAAGTGTCAGGATCGTGGTAAACATTTCATATAATAACCGTTGGCGGCATTCTTGGTTAACGGGTTAACAAGTTGACGGGTTAACAAGTAAGTATGCCATGTACTGCTTATTATGTTAAGCTGAATGGCAGAAAGTCTGAAAAGACTATGCAAACTTACCTGTTAACCCGTTAACAAGTCAATTTGTTTACTAATTCCGCCAACGCGTTATGATACGGCTTGTATTATAGGGCGGTTCTAAAAATCCCTGTTTCAGAATTATTAGAACCGCCCATTATCAGAATAACCGTAGTTTGATAAAGTCCTAAAGTGTAAAAGCACAAACAGGTACTTCGGCGTTTATCGGACGACGGCAAATCATATTGTCCTTATTTACTGCGATCAAGAAATCTTGATATTTCCGCCTCAGAACAATGCGTTAGTTGTGCAATGCTTTGTACGGACATACCTTGCTGCAACATGGCCTGCACCATTGATTTTAGCATCGTTTCTTTTTCTTTCAGTTGACCATCTTTTTCTTTAAGTTGAGTGGCTTGTTCGTTGAGGCGCGATTCTTGTTCGTTGAGTCGTTTGTCGCGTTGCATGATGGCCGTGTCGCGGTCTTCAATAGCTTTGAAATACTCATCTTCGACGTTCATATCTTGTCGCATTTCAGAGTCGGCTGCAGCGGCAGTCAGGCGATGTATGATGTGCATCATGTCGGCATCGTCGGTGTAAGATGTTTCGTCTATGTTGAGCACCTGGTTGTCAAGTTCGTCCTTTTTGGTTTGGTCAAAAATGCTGAGCACCTTGTCAAGTTTATTGTTCACTTGTCCACGCAACAAGGGAATTTGTACAATAATGCTGTTGTGTATGAGGCTTTCAACAAAAGGCTCCTTTTCGCTGTCTTTTAGTTCCTGCCCATTGTAGTCATAGGCTTTATGATTGACATAAATGACAGGCTCTTCAATTTTTCCTACACGGTGCCCCAGCAGGTATACGGCAATCATGGGATAAGCATAGCCTTTGCGTGAGTCGGGCTTGATATTACGCTGCGAGTTGTATTGTGCTCCGAGGTACTGTCGGAAACGTAATGTCTCGGTGTCGAGCCACGTTTTTTGAAGTTCAATAAGTACGAGTTGCTCTTCGCCATTATCTTCACGAATTTGCGCGGCAAAATCGATGCGAAACATCGAGAGCGAGTCACGCGTGGTGTTGCTATATTCATGCGGACGAATGGTGACAGCCAGCACTTCTTTTTTCAAAAGAGCTGAAAGAATGGTCTTTGCCACACGTTCATCTTCCATCATGAATTTGAACACAGAGTCGTATATTGGGTTTGCTACATGTACGATCATAAGCTGCTGTTTTTATTTACTTGCAAAGATAGTGCAAGGCGAGAGCAATGCAAAATGAAAGTCAATAAACTTTCATTTTCATGGCCGAACCGCAGCCTGTATTCTCTTGACTTCATCACTTTTCTGCGTCATTACATAGTGCATGGGAAGTCTTTTTGGCTTTTTTAAGGGCTGTTCGCCCTTGTGCCGCTTACCGCCGGGGACATAAGTACATAAGCTACATACGTAACATAAAGCTGGCGCCGTGTTTTTTCACATAAGCTGAGGCAGGGCTATTCGCCCTGCTTGTAAGAGACATAAAGCTGGCGCCGTGTCGTTGACTCTAATGTAATTTGTAGTGATCACTAATGGAACACAATTAAGGAGTTCTCTTCATCAGGCGTCAGCCCTTATGTATCTTACAGGCAGGGCGGATAGCCCTGTCTCAACTTATGTAAAAACTACGGCGCCAGCTTTATGTTACGTATGTAGCTTATGTTCTTATGTCCCCCGCGGTAAGCGGCACAAGGGCGAACAGTTCCCCGTGGGACGCGTCGCCCCCATTAGAGGTAGCGTTTTGTGGTAGCGTTTGGTGCTTGAGTCCGTTCGCATATTTACGTTTTACCGCATAGCAATAATTTATAAGAGGGCAAAAACGAAAAAGTTGCACTTGGGACCTTTACCATACTACAAAAACTTTACTTGCCGAGTATCTTACATCTTACACTAATACGCTGTAACTCATTGGCTATCAATGCTTTGCTTAGTGTAAGATACTGCCAAATCCACCTACACAAACCTACACGCATCCTACACACCCCACATGCTGCCACACGGCACAAACACGGGAGGGCGATATCACAGCATAGGGGAGCAGAAAAGTCTGTTGCTCCGACAGATTTCTCTACGTCCCCGTGGCGTAAACCCCACCGCATACGACAAAACTGACTGCGAGGTAGCGGGGTGAGGTGTGTAAGATGTATGCAGGGGAGTGTAAGATGCTTTGAAATCATCTTACACTCTTGAAACCTCTGTATATCAACTTGTTACGCACAAAAAGTGTAAGATGGCAGTAAAAACACACACATTCTTTTACAAGTGGGATAAGGGCGAGAGGGCAAATATTTGTGTACAAATTGTACACTTTTTTTGTAGGGTACAATGCCTAGGTGTTACCTTTGCAGCACCTTACTTTTGTATCAAAACCAAATTGTACTGACTATCATGAAACGAATGCTTAACAGAATGCTGCGCTATGCCGATGCCATTGTGAAACGTGGCATAGACAAACTGATAGATGCTATCGGGCATAACCCGGAACTACAAGCTAAAAACGCTGAGACTCAAGCCCAAAACGCAAGCACTAATGGGGGCGACGCGTCCCGCGTCGGGAAAATATACAGCTATTATTTATTAGTAGAATTCGTATTTCCCTACATTCTCTATTCCGCGGGACGCGTCGCCCTCATTAGTGTTTGCGCTTTTTTGCAACGCGTTTTTAAGCAACTTAAAAATGCCCCAAAATGGTCTCGCCAAAAGGTATATTTTGAACGCCCTGCCTGTAAGGGCAAAAGCATTACTATACTATGTGCTTTGGAGTTTTACCAGGCAATAATAATATCCATACTTCTTTTATGCGCCGCGTTTTATTTCCCCCCTCTCACCTCGCCAAGCAGGCGCTGCAGACGTTGCAGCAGTTTGGGGCGCTCCTTGGCAATGTCGGTTTGCTCGTAGGCGCTCTTGCTTAGGTCGTAGAGCTGCGGGGTGGGGCGGTAGCCCGTTTCAATCTTTGGCCCCCAGGTAATCATGGGACCGCCGTCGGAAGGTGAGATGTATTTGTAGTGCTGCGTGCGCAACGTCAGGCTGCGGTTGCTGGCCATGCTTATGGCATAATCGCGCGGACGGGTGTCGCGGCCCAACCAGGTGGAGATGTGGTTCTGGCTGTCGTGTGCCTCGGCGGGCTGGAGTGCAACATCGGACAGTGAAGCCAATGAGGCCGGCATGTCGATGAGCGAACCAAGGGCATCGCTTGTCATGCCTTGGGCCGCCCCCTCGGGCCAATAAACGATGAAGGGTACAGCCGAACCACCCTCGTAGGCACTGTATTTGCCGCTGCGGTAGGGGCCGCTCGGCTTGTGGGTGCCGCAAAGCTCGATGGCGCGGTCCTGATAACCGTCGTCGAGTACAGGGCCGTTGTCGCTTGTGATGATGATGAGCGTGTTGCGGTCGATGCCGCGCTGGCGCAGTGCATCGGTTATTTGGCGCACCGTCCAGTCAAACTGCATGATGGCCTCGCCGCGCAGCCCCATCACACTCTTGCCTCGGAAACGCTCGTGAGGCATACGTGGCACATGCACGTCGTTGGTGCACAAATACATAAAGAAAGGGGTGGCGCGGTGTGAGTCGATAAAGCCGATGGCGTGGCTCACAATGCTGTCGGCAATGCTCTCGTCGCGCCACAGGGCACGGCCGCCGCCCTTCATGTAGCCAATGCGCGATATGCCGTTGACGATGCTCATGTCGTGACCGTGGCTGGGCCGCAGTTTGGTGAGCTGTTCGGGATTGTTGCGCCCCGTGGGTTCGCCCTCGAAGTTGTGCTGGTAACTCACGCTGATGGGGGCAGAGGCGTCGTAGTTGGCCACGCGGCCGTTTTCGATGTACACGCAGGGCACGCGGTCGGCGGTGGCCGCCATGATGTAGTGGTAGTCAAAGCCGAGGTCGCGTGGTGTGAGGTCGATGGTGCCGTTCCAATCCTGTGCGGCTGTGCGGCTGCCCAGGCCCAAGTGCCATTTGCCTATGGCGGCAGTGGCATAGCCAGCGCGGTGCATGAGGTCGGCCACGGTGGTTTGGTCCGGTTTTATAATCATGCCGGCATTGCCCGCTGCCACATCGGTGCCGGTGCGGCGGAAAGGGTATTCGCCAGTGAGCAGCGCGTAGCGCGAAGGGGTGGACGTGGAGGCGCAGGCGTGCATGTTAGTCATGCGCACCCCGTTGGCGGCCAAACTGTCGACGGTGGGGGTGCTCACCCGTGTGGCGCCATAGCAGGACAGGTCGCCATAGCCAAGGTCGTCGGCCACGAGTACAATGATATTGGGTTTGAGTTGCTGTGCAGCGGCACACAAGGGGAGGGCTGCCAGCAAGCTTGTAAGTGGTTTCAGCATAATTGGACGCAGAAATAAGTATAGCCCAAAAGTACAAATAAATAGGCATAAAGGGTGCATACACGCCCGAAAATTGTACCTTTGCAAAAGTAAGACATTAAAAAACATACAGATATGAGTACGCTCGAAAAGATTTTTGCAGAGAAACTGCTTAATGTAAAGGCTATTAAGTTGCAACCCGAACAACCCTTCACTTGGGCCAGTGGCTGGAAGTCACCTTTCTATTGCGACAACCGCAAGACTTTGGCATTCCCTGCTTTGCGCAGTTTTGTCAAGTTGGAGTTGAGCCGCATCGTGGCAGAAAAGTATCCTGAGGCCGACGCCATTGCGGGTGTGGCTACGGGTGCCATAGCCCAGGGTGCATTGGTGGCCGATGCGCTTGGTCTGCCCTTTGCCTATGTGCGTTCGAAACCCAAAGACCACGGTATGACAAACCTGATAGAGGGTGACCTGCAGAAGGGCATGAAGGTGGTTGTGATAGAGGACCTCATCTCGACCGGCGGCAGCAGTTTGAAGGCTGTTGAGGCTTTGCGCCAGCATGGTTGCGAGGTGATTGGCATGGTAGCCAGCTACACCTATGGTTTCCCCGTGGCCGAAGAGGCTTTCAAGGCAGCTAACGTGGAACTTACCACGCTGACAAACTACGAGGCAGTGGTTGAGGTGGCTCTCGGCACCGGCTATATCAAGCAGGAGCACGTGGCCATGTTGCACGAGTGGCGCGCCAACCCCAGCGAATGGGGAAAGTAAGGCGCTTGGGGCGCAGAAGCGCGCTGATGTGCTAATATGTAAATGTGCAGATGAAATGCGCTTGTAAACGTCATGCCATCTGCACATTTAATAATTTTACTGAAGTTTCGGATTTAGCAAGTGCGGGCTGAAGGCCCAAGTATTTACTTAGCCCAGGGCAACGCCCTGGGTAAAATTGAGCAAGGTTGTGACGCCCTATAAGGGCAGAAGTAGAAAAACTTCATCATACTTTTGCCCTTACAGGGCGTCACTTTTCCTCTTGATGATAACCCAAGGCGTTGCCTTGGGCTATGGAATTCATTGGGCTTTCAGCCCGCTTTTGCTAAATCCGAAAGTTTAATAATTTTACGAATTCACCATGAAACGATTTCTACTCATTATAGCCAGCCTGTTTGTGGGTGGCATATTCCTTGGCGGCTCGAAGGCTGTGGCGCAAAATGCCCAGCAGCTCACGCTCGAGGACATCACAGGCGGCAAGTATAACCCGCAATATGTGTATGGCGTAAATCCGATGAAGGACGGCGAAAGCTATACGCAACTTTCTGACGACAGCAAACGCATCATACGCCGTTCCTTCAAAACGGGTAAGGAAATTGAAGTGCTGTTTGACGCCGACCAGGCACGGGGCGATGCCAAACTGAAGGCCATTGACGGCTACATCATGTCGCCCGACGAACGTCGCATATTGCTGCGTACGCAAACTAAGCCTATTTACCGCCGCTCATACACTGCCGAATATTACATATATGATGTGCAGAACAAAAAGTATGAACCTCTGTCGGATGGCGGGCCGCAGCAAATGCCCCTTTTCTCGCCCGATGGCAATGTCATAGCCTTTGTGCGCGACAACAACCTGTTCCTTGTAAAGCTGCTCTTTGGCAATGCCGAGAGCCAGGTGACGAAGGACGGCAAATTTAACGAGGTGATAAATGGACTGCCCGACTGGGTGAACGAGGAGGAGTTTACCACAGCCCGTTCGTTCGACTTCTCGAGCGACTCGCAGATGCTTGCCTGGGTGCGCTACGACGAGAGCAAGGTGCCCGTTTACAGCATTCAGGAGTTTAAGGGCGCTTATCCCACCCGTCAGGAGTATGACGAATATCCTGGTGCCTACAACTACAAATATCCTGTGGCCGGTGCCAAAAACAGTGATGTGACGGTGATGACCTTCGACATCAAGAACCGGGTAACCCGCACACTCAAACTCCCGCTCGACTCCGACGGTTATGTGCCACGCATACACTTTACGAGCGACCCCGCCAAACTGGCGGTGGTCACCCTCAACCGTCATCAAAACCGCATGGACATCTACATGGCCAATCCGCGCAGCACAGAGTGCAAACTGGCTGTGCGCGAGGAAAATGCCAAGTATGTGCCCGAGACCGCTTACGGCAGCCTCAAGTTCTATGGCGACCACTTTGGCTACATCAGCGACCGCTCGGGCTACAAGCACATTTACTGGTACAACCTCAATGGCAAGCTTGAGCGTCAGGTGACCAGGGGCAACTACGACGTGTCGGCCTTTTATGGTTATGATGCGCAGAACGGCCGCTTCTACTACGCGTCGCACCAGGAGAGCCCGTTGCGCACCGCCGTCTATTCGATAGACAAGAGTGGCAAGGAGCGCAAGCTCTCTACCGAGGTCGGCACAAACAATGCCACCTTCAGCACATCGATGAAGTATTTCCTCAACATCTATTCATCGGCCACCCAACCCCCCGTAACCACCCTGCGCGATGCTGCCAACGGCAAGGTTATATCGACTATGGTTGACAACAAGGCACTGAAGGATAATGTGACACCGCTGCTGGGGCAGAAGGAGTTCTTCACCTTCAAAACCTCGGAAGACGTGGAGCTGAACGGCTGGATGATAAAGCCCCGCAACTTTGATGCCTCAAAGAAGTACCCCGTCATCATGTACCAGTACTCGGGGCCCGGCTCGCAGGAGGTGACCGACTCATGGAACATGGGTTTCTACCCCGGCGGACAGTGGGAGAGCTACATGGCCAACCAGGGCTTTGTGTTTGTGTGTGTAGACGGACGCGGCACAGGCTCGCGTGGTGCCGACTTTGAAAAGTGCACCTACCTCAACCTTGGCGACAAGGAGTCGAAAGACCAAGTGGAGGCCGCACTTTACCTTGGCTCGCTGCCTTATGTTGACAAGGACCGCATAGCCATCTGGGGCTGGAGCTTTGGTGGCTTCAACACGCTGATGTCGATGAGCGAAGGCCGCAAGGTGTTCCGTGCCGGTGTGGCTGTGGCCGCTCCAAGCAACTGGAAATACTACGACACGGTGTACACCGAACGTTACATGCGTACTCCGAAGGAGAATCCAACGGGCTATGCTGTCAACCCCATAGAGCGTGCGGCTAACTTGAGCGGCGACTTGTTGCTCATTCATGGCACGGCCGACGACAATGTGCACTTCCGCAATTTTACCGAGGTGAGCGAAGCCTATGTGCAGCAGGGCAAGATGTTCCGTCAGCAAATATACACCAACCGCAACCACAGCATATTTGGCGGCAACACCCGCCTGCATCTGTTCAAAACCATCAGTGATTACTTTGTTGAGAAACTGAAGTAAGTAATTGGTGCATACAACGGCAAAAGCCCCAATCATTAGCCAAAGTTTAACGCCTGACGCTAATGATTGGGGCTTTTCTGTGTTTTTTTCGTATTTTTGCAGCGTTATGGATAATCCGAGCACACCACACATACTCATTATATACACGGGCGGCACCATCGGTATGATTGAAAATCCCGAAACAGGTGCGTTGGAGAACTTTGATTTTGAACAGTTCAAGCTCCATGTGCCCGAACTCCGCCAGTTCAATTACCACATCGATGCCCTGGCCTTTGACCCGCCGATTGACTCGAGTGATATGGAGCCGCGCTATTGGATAAAGATGGCGCACATCATAGCCGACCATTACAACCATTATGACGGTTTTGTGCTGCTGCATGGCACCGACACCATGGCCTACACCGCGTCGGCCTTGAGCTATATGCTCGAAAATCTGGGCAAGCCCGTCATCATTACCGGTTCGCAGTTGCCGATAGGGCAGTTGCGCACCGATGGCAAGGAAAATTTGCTGACGAGCATCGAGATAGCTGCAGCACGCGACCAAATGGGGCACCCCGTGGTGCCTGAGGTGTGCATATTTTTCGAGAGTCGCCTGATGCGTGGCAACCGCACTACCAAAATAAACTCTGAGGGCTTCAATGCCTTCCGTTCGTTCAACTTGCCGTCGCTGGCTCATGCTGGCATTCACATCAAGTACGAAACGCACCTTATTCGTCGTCCGCGTCCCGATGCGCCCTTCCGTCCGCACTATTTGCTCGACAACAATGTGATGATTCTCACACTCTTCCCCGGCATTCGCAAGGAGGTGATAGACACCATGCTCAGCGTGAGCGGGCTGCGTGCGGTGGTGATGAAAACCTTTGGTGCGGGCAATGCGCCGCAGAAACCGTGGTTTGTCGAGAGCATTCGCAAGCTTGTCAACCGCGGCGTCATAGTGGTCAACATCACGCAGTGCTTCAAAGGCACGGTTGAGATGCACCGCTACGAAACGGGGTTGCAACTGTTGCAGGCCGGGGTGATAAACGGCTACGATTCTACTGTTGAGGGCATGATAACCAAACTCATGTTCTTGCTTGGACATGGCTATTCGCACAACGAGATAGTCAGACTGATGAATACCAATATTGCAGGCGAAATAACGGTGTGACGCTCGCAGAGCCCGCAGATGTGCAAATGCTTGTGGCGTTCGCAAATGTGCTGATGTGCGGATAATGCGCGCCATATTGTCCTAACACGTAACAACGATGAAATATCTTTATATACTTATAACCGCGTTGCTGCTTGCAGCGTGCAGCGTTCCCGCCACCCACAGCGGCGAGGGACAACCTGTCAGCCTCAGTCATGCCACATTGCTCGGCATGGCTGAGGCTGACAGCTTTGTGGTAGCTACTGTTAAAAATCCGTGGGACACTACCCGCACACTTGCCACTTACGTCATGGTGCCCGACTCGTTGCCCATGCCCCGCCACTTGCCGCAGGGCACTGTGGTGCGTACACCGCTGCGCCGCGCCGTGGTCACTTCGGCCGTACATCTGGCGTTGCTGGCCGACCTCGACGCATTGGGCGGCGTGGGCGGTGTGACCGATGCCGGCTACATAGTGAGCCAGCGCATAAAGGACTATTTGCAGCGCCACCCCAATGTGGCCGACATGGGGCAGAGCATGCAGCCCAATGTGGAGCGTATGCGCATGAACAAGGTAGACGCCGTGCTGGTGTCGCCCTTTGAAAATGCCGGACATGGCGCGCTCGACAATGCCGGCATACCCCTCATAGAGTGTGCCGACTACATGGAAACGTCGCCCCTGGCCCGTGCCGAGTGGATGCGCTTTTATGGCCGATTGTTCGGGGTGGGGCAGCGTGCCGACTCACTGTTTGCCGTAGTGGAACAGGCTTACCTCGCTTGCAAAAAGCGTGTGGCCCGAAGGGGTAGTGGCCCTCGCCCCACGGTGATGAGCGACCTCATGCAGCGCGGCACATGGTACCAACCCAGCGGGCGCAGCACCATGGGGCAGTTTATAGCCGATGCCGGAGGCTGCAACCTGTGGGCCGACCGCACAGAGAATGGCAGCGTGTCGCTCAGTTTTGAAAGCGTGTTCCAACGTGCAGCCAAGGCCGATGTGTGGCTCGTAAAGTACGGACAGCAAACCGACCTCAGCTATGCACAGATGCTGCGCGATATGCCGCAAGCCGCACAGTTTGCCCCGTGGCAAAAGCATCGCGTCTATGCCTGCAACACCTTCAGCGTGCCTTTTTATGAAGAAGTGCCCTTCCACCCCGAGCGCCTGCTGCAGAACCTTGCCGACATATTCGGCGGCCGTACCCCGCAGGGCAGTGATGTTTATTACACCCCTGTAAAGCAATAGCCCATGAGAGTCTCCATATCCTTGCTTCTCATGTTATCCCTCCTCGCCCTGTTCACCGGCAGTGTGAGTTTGACACCCGTGCAGGTGTGGCAGTCGCTTTGTGGCGGAGGCGATGAGGCTGTGCGCTACATCGTGTTCGAATCGCGTATGCCGCAAATGCTCACCGCCATATTGGCAGGTGCCGCCCTGGCGGTGAGCGGACTTGTGATGCAAACCCTCTTTGCCAATCCGCTGGCCGACCCCTCGCTGCTTGGTGTCAACAGCGGCGCCTCGCTTGGTGCCGCCATAGCCCTGCTGGCGTGTGGTGGCAGTGTGGTGGTGGGCGGTGCCGCTCTGTCGGGGGTGGTGCTCACCATTGCCGCCTCGTTTGTAGGCGCATGTGCCGTCATATTGCTGCTCAGCGTGTGCAGCCACTATTTGCGTGGCACATTGGCGTTGCTTGTGGCCGGTGTCATGCTCAGTTTCGGCATATCGGCCGTCATTTCGTTGCTCAACTTTTATGCCACGGCCGACGGCGTGCGCTCCTATGTGGTGTGGGGCATGGGCGACTTTTCGGGTCTCACTATGCAGCGCATACCCCTGCTTGCCGCGTTGGTGGCAGTGCCCTCGCTCATGCTGCTGGCCGCTGCCCGTCCGCTCAATGCCTTGCTGCTTGGGGCCGATTATGCCACCAACCTTGGCATACGCGTCAAGCGTGTGCGCACCATTCTGCTTCTGCTCACCGGACTGCTCACTGCGGCAGTCACCGCCCTGTGCGGCCCCATATCGTTCATAGGTTTGGCTGTGCCGCATATTGTACGCCTGCTCATGCACACTGCCGACCACCGCCGCTTGTTGCCCGCCACCTTGGTTATGGGTGCCAACGTGGCATTGCTCTCATTGTTGCTCACCCATTTGCCTGGCGAGCGCGGCACACTCCCCTTGTCGGCCATCACCCCGTTCATAGGCGTGCCGGTGGTGGTGTACATTTTGTTGCGCCGGCGCAGTGGGTGAGTGCTTGATAGCTCTTGGTAGTCATGCAAGCGGACTCAAGCGCCAAACGCTGCCACTAATGGGGGCGACGCGTCCCGCGTTCGGGAAAGATGCAGCCATTATTTAGTAGAGTTTGTATTCTTTTCTTTTATTATCCCGACGCGAGACGCGTCGCCCCCATTAGAGCTTGCGTTTGGTGGTAGCG
>OFMS01000917.1_pt1 | contig 25429 bp, 9 predicted proteins | sample 1541871 | NCBI WGS metagenome assembly OFMS01 (sample SAMN04209251, study PRJEB22552) | human gut metagenome | biome: gut; material: feces | host: Homo sapiens | place: USA: Oklahoma
TGTCAACGTTGGCATTCATAAAATCACAGCCTACGTTAATCTTATTAATGCCGTATTCGACGCATTTTTGGATATTCTCATCCCCAGATCCGCTGCCTCCATGAAGTACCAGAGGCATCTGTGTCTTTTCTTTGATTTCCTTTAATCTTTCAAAATCAAATTCCGGTACATAACCTTCTGGATAGTTTCCATGGGAACTTCCAAAAGAAATTGCTAATGCGTCAATTCCGGTTTCCTGTGCAAAGCGCAGTGCTTCATCTGGATTTGTTTTCATATGATCATCTGTATAGTTATCCCCTTCACTTGCACCCATGCATCCGATTTCCCCTTCGACACTGGCATCAAACTGTTTTGCGAACTCCACGATTTCTCTGGTCATTTTAATATTTCCTTCCAGATCATATCTGGAAGCGTCTACCATAACACTGGAATATCCATCTGCAAGTGCTTTCTTTAATAATCCAACTTCTTCTCCATGATCAAAGTTCAACGCCACCTCTATACTAGCTCTCTCGGCAAGTTTTTTTACAATCGGTGCAATCAAATCACTATCACAGTGATTTACCATATGTTCCTGCACAATGTTTACAATAATTGGTGCTCTTAATGACTGTGCTGCCTGAATCACCGCTCTGGCCGTTTCAATATTGAAACAATTAATCGCCATAACTGCATAATTACCTTCATTTGCTCTTTCAAGCATCCCCTTCATTGATACGTACATTTTACAATTTCCTTTCTAATCTGGTACCTTATGAAATACTGATTCCTGATAAATCCATTTCCTCTTCTTTTTCATCTGCAATCGGCTCGTCAACTTCTGTTTTTCTCTTCTTAATTAAAACTAACAATACGCCCGTTACTGCAGTACCTGCCAGTAAAGCAATCAGTGCAGCGATTGGATTTGACATTGCTGGAATAACAAAGACTCCTCCAGACGGTACTTTACTTCCTACACCCAATGAAAAACTAATCGCTCCTGTAATTCCACAACCTGTTGCTGTACAAATCACTGTACGAATTAAATCGTTCATCGCAATTGGAATAACACCTTCAGAAATCATACATAATCCCATCGGAAATGCAATTTTGATATTTTCTACTTCCTGAGAAGAATAAATAGGTTTTTTCATAAATTTAGATAGTACTAATGAGAATGTAACTCCCAGAGGAGGAACCATAGCTGCTAACACTTTGATTGCTTCAGGTTCTGTAATTCCTTCCAGAAGCAAACCATCACAAATCAGGTTTGGCACCTTACTGATTGGTCCACCAAAGTCAATACACCCTAATGCTCCGATAACAAAGCCATATACTCCTTTAGAAGACTGGTCTAACCCTGTAATAAAGTTTGTTAATGCGTTTGTTGCCCATACAATTGGATTTCCAATAACAAAGAACATAATCAATCCGGCAATAATTGCAGATAATGTTGGAATAATCATCATTGGCATAAGAGCTTCTGCCCATTTTGGAACTTTCAAATTCTTTTTAATAAATAATGCAATATATCCAACCAGGTAACCACCGATCATACCACCTAAGAATCCAGCCCCCAAGAATGAAGCAATTTGTCCCATTAAGAAACCAGGTGCAATACCAGGGCGATCAGCAATAGAATAAGAAATATACCCTGCAATAAATGATGGTAATAATCCCATTCCTAAAACACCAAGAGAAGTCAATGCATTTGGAATTGTCATTTTTGATAATTCTGTTACATTTTCTCCACCCATTAAGTTACCAACTGCAATTAATAATCCTGATGCTACAACCAATGGCAGCATGTAGGAAATAGCAGTCAACGCATGTTGTTTTAATTCTGCTCCTATTTTTTTCATAATCTCTCTTTAAATTAGTTTGCCAATTCCACTTTATGAGTATAGTTCTCTACGTTGAATATCACGCTAATCTTGGTGATGGCACCCGGATTGTGACCGTCGGCCGCACCATCGAACTCGTTGTTCAGTTTCCACTTCTGGTCCCATTGGTTATCGGGAGTCTCCATGATGTAGAAGTAAGGATCTTCGGGAGTAGCCGCACCCGGATTGGAATCTGTGGTATTCTTGGTTCCCCAATATTGTATACTGCCATCGGCATAAGTCATCAGGAACTTATAGCGTTGGTCGCGTCCCCAGCCTTCTTGCTTGAATTCCACCTTGTCCTGACCACAGAACACACCGTTTCCGACATAAGGCAATTCAAAGGTAGCGGCACCACTCGGACAGAAATAGAATTCCATCTTACTTACTTCCTTAATGGTTACAGATGCAATGGAGAAATCCATTTCAATGCGATAAACACCCGTCTTTTCTACGGTTGTCTCACCTTCGCCTTCCATAATCTTATTGCCACTTATGTAGAATGTCTTGGCACCTTCGGCTGCCCTATCTACCAACTTATAGGTCTTACCACCTTCCAACTTCGTAAATACTTCGAACTTATCCTTTTCGGGTGAAGCACAAGCCACAGCCTTAGAAGCATCCACACCACCTTCAGTAGCATTTCCAGTCAGGTAAAGCTGTGCCGGAATCTCTTCAAATCCTACCAAGCGAGTGATGGTGAGGCTCTTGCTTTCCTTTGCCATGGCATAATTCAAACCTCTGGAAGCCATTACCGTCCAAACGAGTGTACCCGTCTCACCACTATTCAATCCGGCAGCCGCACCAATCTTGTTCAGTGTCTTGTGGCTGATAGTAGCATAGTTCAGAGAACCGCCATTGTCGGAAAGCACTTTGTAAATGGGTTTGGAGAAATCTCCGCCTTCTTTATCGAACACTACTTCATAGAGCGGGGAGCCGCTGTCTTCTGCCTTAGCTGATTCCCATTCAAAGAACAGGCTGGCGCTGGCCGACGACTGCAAGGCTACTTCCTTGCCGTCAGTAGGTTCATACAACTGATTTACTGAGGAAACTTTGGAGTCCTTATATTCCATGTCTTCCGTACAGGAGGTAGCGAAGAGGACTGCCGAAAAAAGAGCTATTGTTGAGAATATTGTTTTCATTGTTCTTTTATTTTTAATGAGTTTAGATACACGTTAATTTCCATATCCCGGATTGTTAGGCGCCAGATTGGGATTCAAATTGATTTCACTGATGGGAACTGCCCAAAGGTAATCTCTCGCCTCTTCAAACTTGCGAGTGTCAAGCTTGTTCTCGTCCACGAAGCTTGCACCGCGCACCTTGCCCGACAAGTATTCGTTGCCAGCCTTCCAACGCTTGATGTCATACCAGCGCAAACCTTCCATCGCCATTTCTACACGGCGTTCGTCACGGATAATCTGCCGCATCTCTTCCTTGCTCTTTCCGGCAGGAAAGTTCAAGGCTGCATCGGCGATGAATCCGGCACGCTCGCGGATGGGACGAATGGTCTTGTTCCATACTTCTTCAGTCATACCGCTTGTTTCGTGAACAGCTTCAGCATACATCAGCAAGATGTCAGCATAGCGCATAGTGATGATATTCATACCGGAATTCTGGTCACCGGGAGCCTGCGGATTATAGTACTTGCGAGTGAAATAACCGGTAGAAGTGCCGTTTCCGCCACCATCGTAGGCATCGGTTCCCGAACCCGGACGGATGTTGATGACTACGTCCTTGCTGCCATCGTCCACATTACCGCTCCAGTCATAACCATCATAAATGATAGTGGCTGTGAGACGTGGGTCACGGTTGTCGTAAGGATAAGCAGCGTTATAATCTGTCCCGGCTTCGCTGATAGTCTTTCCACTAAGCATCAAATAGGTGTCTACCAACGATTGTTGCGGCACACGGCTCACGGCACGTCCGCCTCTTGACAAAGGAATCATGTCTACCATCTCACCCCAAGTAATCAAATTGGGTACATAAGAACGGTCCATGATAACCTCTTCATTGTACTCATTGGCTTCATCAAAAAGCCCGGCATAATCAGGGAACAAAGCGTAAGTTCCATATTCGCCTTGCTTGTTTATCAGGTTGTCGCAATAAAGCATCACATTGCTCCAGTCGCTGTCCATCAGGTAGACACGAGCCTGCAAAGCACAAACGGCACCTTTGGTAATCTTGCCCCTTTCTTCTTCGGGTAACTGGTCACGAGTGGGAAGCGCATCCTTGATGTCTTCCAACTCTTGGTGAATGAAGCTGATAATGGTTTCGCGGTCTGTACGGCTTACACTCCGCGATTCTTCCAGCGTGATGTCTTCCGTAAAGAAAGGTACTGCACCATAGAGGTTGGTCAGACGAAAGTAGAGGCTTGCACGGATATAGCGTATCTCAGCAACCATGCGTGCTTTAACGGATGCGTCCATATTGGGTACCAAGTTCACCTTTTCAAGGAACACGTGGCAGGTCTTGATACCTCCGTAAAGGTCTTTCCATTCATTCTTGAAGATGTCGAGCGAGGGAGTGGCCATACCCTTGCGGATGGCACGTTGGTCGTCCACACTGCGACCGTCGTAAGCGTTGTCACTCAAACTTTCATCGCTCCACATACGGCCTGCATTGTACATCTGGCTGTAGGCCATGTTCACCACATACTGGGCTTTGGTGGTGGAAGTCCAATAGGAGTTATCCGTAAATTTGTTTGTCGGTGCGTTCTCCATCTCGTTGCAACTGCAAAGCATCAGAACAGCCATTCCGGCAAAAGCTATGTATTTTCTTAGTTTCATAGTTATCTGTTGTTTTTAGAATTCAATGTCTATACCGAAACCGTAGTAACGGAGCGTCGGGTAATTTCTACCGGAATTGGCACCACTGTTACCCATCTTAGAGTCAAACTCAGAAGATTCAGGGTCAATAAACGAGTTATTACTGAAAGTCAGCAAGTTTTGCCCGTTGACATAGATACGCGCCTTTTCCATGCCCACCTTGCGGCTCCACGTTTTTGGGAACGTATAACCAATCTGCAAGTTCTTCAGACGCAGGTATTTCCCATCCATCAAGAAGAGGTCGGAACCTTGTCCGTTTCCGTAGTTGTTTCTGTTGGAAGTAGAACCCGGAGCAGTCAGTCTCGGCCAACGTGCATCGGTATTGGTAGGAGTCCAGAAATCCAGTTGATGTTTATAGATGTTATAAGAGTAGTTGGCATGGAACGGTTCAATCAATTCACCACGGAGCATCATGTCACGCTTGCCTACACCCTGCCAGAACATACCGAAATCGAATCCTTTCCATTCCACATTGTAGTTGAAACCGAAAGTCAGGCGAGGGAAGGCGTTACCCAAGATGAACTTATCTTTCGAGTCGATGACCCCATCTTCGTTACGGTCTACAAACTTCACGTCACCCGGCTGTACCTTTCCACCTACCGGAATAGCCGATGCCTCAATCTCTTCGTAGCTTTGGAAAAAACCATCCATCTTGTAACCGTAGTAAGACTCCAACGGACATCCTTCACGGGTGATGCGGCTCAACTCTTCTATTTGTGAGATTCTTTCGTGACCAGGGTACTTCAGCACTTCGTTCCAAGAGTCACCAAGGTTGAAATTGAAGTTATGGTTTGCGGCTCCCGTCTTCAAACGATAGTTAATGGAGAGATCCCAACCCTGGTTCTGCATCTCGCCAATGTTGTCCATCGCCATATCCGTACCGAATACCGAAAGTACGAGGGGTTTCATCAAAATGTCATTCGTACGCTTGTAGAAATAATCGAACGTCACATTCAAAGCATTATTGAAGAACGAAGCGTCCACACCCACGTTGAAGGTCTTGGTCTTTTCCCAGGTCAAGTTGTCCTTACCCAACTTGAAACCTGCACCCGATACTGTCTGGTTGTTGTATGCGTAAGAGTTGTTGTGCAGTTCGTAAACAGTGAAGCGGTCATAAGTACCGATAGACTGGTTACCCAAGATACCGAAAGAAGTACGCAGTTTCAAGTCACCCACACGTTCCTTATAGGTCTGCATAAAGCTCTCCTCGCTCAAACGCCAGCCTAATGAAACAGAGGGGAAGAAACCCCATCGGTAGTCTTTATGGAACTTGGAAGAAGCGTCATAACGGAAACTGAACTCCGTATAATATCTGTCAGCGTAAGAATACCCCACACGTCCCAACAGAGAAGTCAGACTGGTACGGTTAGAACCGTCTACGAAAGTACTTCCGGTGATATTTCCCAAGATACTGTTGGTGATGTCCGTGCCAATACCCAAGTCAGGATCTACGCCCTTCTTCTCAATATCATTACTGGATGAAGTAAACGATTCATTGGTTACTCCGAAAAGCCCGCTGACGTTGTGCTTACCAAATGTCTTGTTGTAGTCCAACAAAAGTTGGGTATTGATAAGGTAAGCAGTATGATTCCAGTTACTGGTCCTATAGTCGGTATCTTTTACCGGACGCGGTTCGGTAGCCTCTTCATTCAGATAATAGGCCACACCCAAATTGCGAGTGGAACGCATGTCATTTATCACATCCGCACCCAATACTCCGCGCAACTTCAATCCGTCGATAAGGCGAAATTCAGCATTGACATTTGCATTCAGGTAGTTGTTACGATACTTGTTGCGACCACCAGCTTCCAAAGAGCCTAATGGATTAAATTCACTCAACACATCGTTCAGCAGGTATCTTCCATCTGCCGATTTCATTTTGTAGTAATAGTAGGTCGGTACACGGGCAGCATCTACCTCCAAGTTTCCACCGGTGGTACTTACGCTGTTGTTGCGTGTATATGCCAAGATAGCGTTCAGTTTCAAACGTCCCACTTCAGTGGTAATGTTAGTACGGAAGTTATAGCGTTGCACACCAAAATCACTGTTTCCCACATAGTTGCTTTCCTGGTCATAATAGCCCAAGGATACCATGTAGGTGGTCTTGTCACTACCACCCGACACGCTCAAGTTGTAATTTTGTTGAAGGGCTGTACGCATGATTTGGTCGAAAAACCAGCTCTCTTCGTCTTGATGGGCAGCCAGGTCGCGAATCTGGTCGGGCGTATATTTGGGAGCCTCTCCCGCATTGGTAGCAGCCAAGTTGCGCAAGGTGGCATTCTGATAACCTTTCACCGGAGAAAACAAGATGTCCGGATTCTGCCATCCCATCATACCGTTCAGGCGAACTGTCGCACGCTGGTTCTTTTTACCCTTCTTGGTAGTGACCAAAACCACACCGTTGGAAGAACGTGAACCGTAAATGGCTGCCGAACCGGCATCTTTCAAGATAGAAATATTTTCAATGTCGTTAGGATTCAACTTATCAAAACTACCGCCATCGGCTATCAATCCGTCTATGACAAAAAGTGGACTGTTGTCGTTCACCGTACTAATACCACGGATATTAAAGTTGGTCTTGCGGTCATTAGGATTACTGCTGCGCTGCTGAATTACCACATTGGGTGCAGCTCCCTGCAAAGCGTCTGTCATGTTGGCCACGGGACGATCTTCAATCATGGAAGCCTTTACCTGGTCTACGGCACCCACGGCACTCTTGCGGGTAGTGGTACCATAACCAATGACAATGACCTCATCCAGTACCTTGGTGTCCTCTTTCAAGATAACATTCAGCTGTTTCTGATTTTTCACTGCAATTTCCTGGGTGGCATAACCCACATAAGAGAAGACAAGAATGTCTTGGGCACCACAAACAATGGAATAGTTTCCATCTACATCCGTAATAGTACCCACACCTTCTTTACCTTTGACAGTAACACTTACTCCAATCAGGCTTTCGCCAGTGGCATCCTTAACGGAACCTTTCACCGTGGCATTACTTTGCTGCTCCACGGCAACACTCTCCGCATGGGCATAAGCCGCGGGAGCCTGCGCCAGCATAGTCACAGCGGGCAAGGCAATAAGCCAGAACTTACAGTTCCCGCTTATCCGAGCCAGCAATGAACTTACTGTGTACACTCGATTCTTTTTCATATTCTTTAAGATTAAACATTATAATAAATTGCGATAAAAAAGAGAAAAGAACACAAACAACACCAATGAGTAACCGATTCATGTAATCTGTGTTCCAATCCTTATTCTAACGCACTTTATTGATTTCAAATAATTTCTGCTTTTACAGACTGTTCAGCAAATCTACTTTACCCTCGTTCACTAATTTCAGAATCAGCTCTCCAAACAGCGTGTTCTGCCAAGCGAACCATGCACGGGTAAAATTGGCAGGGTCATCCTTGTGGAAAGACTCGTGCATGAATCCCGTACCGGCATCCGTATCCATCAGCATTTTGATGCAAGCCTTTATCTCCTCATCATTCTGGCTGGTGAATGCCTTCATCATGATGCTCATAGGCCACACCATATCATAACCAATGTGCGGACCTCCGATACCTTCACCGGCTTTACCTTTGAAAAAGTAAGGGTTACTGTCGCTCCACACAAAACGGCGTGTATTCTGATAGATAGGGTCGTTTACATCCACATCACCCAAGTAAGCCATGGCGAGGAGACTGGGTACGTTGGCATCGTCCATTAACAAATGGTTGCCGAATCCGTCTACTTCAAACGCATAGATTGTTCCAAACTTGGGATGATTGTAAGTGGCATATTTCTTCAGAGCTGTCTCTACCTCTGCCGCCAAATCAGCGCATTCCTTAGCCAAAGCATTCTCTTTGTTCACCTCTGTCAGAATTTCGGCAGCCTTTCTTAATGAGGAGACAGCGAAGAAATTGGAAGGAACCAAGTATTGAAGCGTAGTGGCATCATCCGACGGACGGAAAGCGGACACAATCAGTCCCACGGGATTAACCGGTGCACCCAGACCATCATTGTTCAAGGTATCGAGGGCACGTTCCGTCTTGCGCTGGAAGTGATAAGGCCCCACACCCTCCTTACGCTGCTGTTCCTTGAAAGTCTTCAGGATAGCAGTAATCGCCTTCATCCATTCACCGTCGAAGATACTGCTGTCACCGGTTACTTTCCAATACTGGTAAGCCAGACGAAGCGGGTAACAAAGAGAGTCTATTTCCCATTTGCGCTCGTGCAGTTCGGGCTTCATGTCCGTCAAGTCAGTCATCCAGTCACCACCCGTAGGACCATCGTTGAAAGCGTTGGCATAAGGGTCGATATTGATGCAAAGGAACTGACGGCGGATAACGCCTTCGAGCATTTCTTTCAATTGGGCATCATCGTTCGCCAACTGCACATACGGCCACACCTGAGCACCGGAATCACGCAGCCACATGGCGTGAATGTCACCGGTATAGACAAAAGTGTCGGGCTTTCCGTCCAGCATACGGAAGTGTACGGTAGTATCAAGTGTGTTGGGGAAACAGTTCTCGAACATCCAAGCCAACTTAGGGTTGGTAAGCAGCTTCTTCACACGAGTAATCTCGGCTTCCACAGCTTTTGAAGTGAAGAGACGTTTCTTCATTTTCGGACGATTGCTCTTGTAAGCGGCAGTCATCTGAGCGTAATTCTCCACATGGGTATTGTCACCTTTCAAGGTGAAAGTTTCTGTCTTGGCATAACCTTGCATACAGAGCAAGGCCGTAGCGCATAGGGCAATGTTTCTCTTTTTCATTGTCTTATTCGTTTTTTTAATTATAAAAAGCTGATATTAGCGGACTGTCGCCAAACGCGCGTACATCTCTACCATGGCTGCTTGCGTCAGCAACCATTTACGCTTGTCGCGATTCTTGCCGGTAAAGTCGGTGTTGAAAAGACCGTTTTCTTCACGGGCATGCGCCCAGGCATAGTCCAAACTCCGGGTAAAGGAATCAAGATAAACCTTGTTTCCGTCTGCCTGATAGAGTTCAATAAAACCACGTAACATAACGGCAGTGAACCACACATCTCCTTTCTTCAACATACGGAACGGCTCTCCCTGTTCGGGAGTGAACTCCGTGAAGAAGTAATTGTGGCAAGCGGCAGCAATCGCCTGCGCATCTTCCAAATACTGTTTATTCCCCGTAAGCTGATAGAGCAAGGTGGCCGACTGCATCATCTGCCCACTGTTGTAGGCAAATTTGGCACGACCTATCTCGCCGTCCAAACACATATTGTCGAAATAAAGGCAATCGGTAGTGTCCTGCAACGTTGCCTTGGTCCATTCATACAAGCCCTTTCCCTTATCAAAATAAGAACTGTCTTGTGTAGCCTTGAAAAGTTTCAGAGCAAAGACTGAGCCGGGAGCGTTGGAACATGTATTCTTCGACTCTTTCTTCTGTTCGCACCAGTAGATGCCACCTCCCAAACGGTCGTCCATACCACTTTCCACAAATTTCCAGATAAGCTTGGCGCTCTGCAGATAATTGTCCTGATGGGTCATCAGGTAGACATCTGTGAAGTCGATGCCCAACCACACGTTGTCATCGTAAAAGCGGTCGGACAATGGAGCATCCTTAATGTAAGAAGCATATGCTTCGGGCATGCGACGGGTGTCGAAGTATTCGGCAAGTCCCGGCAGCACTTTCACATCAAGCAGCTTCTGATAGTTCCCGAAATCTTCCTTGTTTTCTTTTGTAGCCTCCATCAATGCATTCACAGCAGAGAAAGTGCCGGAATAAGGCCACAGATAAGAATAAAGATTAGGGCGATTTTTCTGTTCCTCGGAAGCCAGATAAGTGGCAGTGTATCCTTCCACATCCGAGGGATAGTTCTCACGCAACAGGCAGGTACCCGGTGCAGAATAGTGAGCATATAAAGAATCAAGTGTCTGTGTAGATTTGGCCAGCATGGCGTTGTCCGCTGCGACCGATTCTTTCTGTGTTTTGCATCCCATTACTGCCAAGGCGCATGCCAACAGGCAAAGGAGTGCTTTCTTGGAATTTCTCATCTTTTTCAATGGCATTAAATTGTTCTACTTACTTTTCTTCGCTCCGTCGTAAGGAGTCTTCCTTTTTATATATAAATCCTATTAAAAACGATTGCAAAAATAAGCAGTAAGGTTAAAAGCTAACTATAAATCCACGACATAACCGTCCATATTCCGGACATGACAGGATTTTGAAACAAGTTTGTCACAAAACGAATACAGTAAACCCGCATCTAAAAAATCAGCGGGTACGTTTTAGTACGTACCCGCTTTAGACATAAAGAAGCGACTCCTATTTATTTTGCATACACTTCCATTTCATAAATGCGCGCATCCTTACCAGTGGACGACTGCATGGGTTGTGTCACCAAAAGACGCAGATAACGGACATTTTCGGACTTATCCAGCGTGCGGTTCAGTACGTTCTTGCTGTTACCCGAAACATAGTCCAGTGTACGCCATTCACCGTTCTTGTCGCTCTTGCCTTGCAGGAAGCAGGTAGAAGTGACGTAGGAATGGTTTTCGCCGGCAGCGTTCAGCAACTTCCAACCGTTGACGCTTCTTTCACTGCCCAAATCAAAGTCTATGTAGTGGGGCATTTCGGCAATGGCACACCACTTGGTGTTTTCGTCACCGTCTACCATGAAAGCCGGTTTCTCTTTCTCGTTCACATAGCTTGAATATCCCATTACCATGTCCTGCTTCAGAATGTTCACTCTCTGTACAGAGCTTTCCACCTGATAGTCATTGCACTTGTTTGCCGTACGGAACAGTTCGGAAACCGGGCAAACAGGAGCAGCGGCAACATCAGTCAAAGTGGCGGCAAAGATAACAATATCCTTATTATCGGGCAATACCACCTCGGTAGCCTTTTCGGGCAGGTCGATGGCGAGTTTGAACATGTAAGTGAACTCATACGGCTGATCTCCTTCACCGGAATGACGGTGCGTACCCACGTAGGCAACTTCAGCATCTTTCAGATAACCTTCCGTATGTCCGGTGTGCCCCCACTGACCGATGAAGCCTGTATAAGAAGGCACAATGATTTCCTGCGCGGACTTACCTGCGCGGAATATCCCCTTCACATCTTTATCAGAAGCGGCGGCGGCAAGGATATAAAGACGATTATAAGCATGATTGACGGGTAGTTTCAGCACATTGCCCTTGCAAGCCATGCCGTTCAGTTCTTCACGTGTCTCCAGTTTGAAGGGCACTCCATGCACATTCATCTCGGCAGGTATCAATTCGGCAGCGTAAGAATAACCGGACTCAAAGTCCGCGGCAGCCTTGAACTCGTTCCAACTGAAGCACTTCTTGTCATAAGCAAGTGGCAATGATTCGGCAACCGTCTGCACCTTCTTATTGGAAGCGAAACGTACCTTATAGGTCTTAATGCTGTTTGGATTGACTGACACTTCCAAGCGGTTTCCACTGAATGCAGCCTTACCGATGGTCTTTTCCGTACCATCTGCCTCTACAGCAGCCACAAGGTCGTCCGCAAAAACAATCGAGGCTTTCTGCGCCCGCTTGCCTGCGGCTTCGTACACGCGTACCACATATTCATCCGAGCTTTCGGCTTTCTTCAAGGCTTTAATAAGGACATTGCGGTTGTCGGAAGAAGCCAATGAATAGCTCTTGCCCAATTCACCGCGATGCTTTCCGGTTGCGAATGCCTTGATGCGCTGGTTCAACAGTTCAGCATTCTCGCGGGTCTGAACTACGTCCAAAGCGCCTGCATGACCTACCAAACTGTAAGTAAAGATATGACGACCGAAGTCCTGACGGTCTTGGTAAGCATAGTTCCTTTTTGTCTTCGGAGTGTGCAGCAAAGTGAGACGCAGGGTATTGTTGTCGGGCTTGTCCCAGCCGTATTTGCTGTCGTTCATGATGGAAACGCCGTAAGAACCGTTCGCTTCTGTCAGGTCCACCCAGTATTGGGCATATACTTCGTAGGCGGTCAAGATGTTATTTCCTCTCTGCACGCTACCCACGCCCAAGTCGTAAGTAGCTTTCTCGTTGTTCAGGTTGAGGGGGAACTCGGCCTTCAGCAGGGCGTTGGTAGACTGCCAGTCCACTTCGTTGGTGAAGTCAATGCGGTGGGCCAATGCGCCTTCATACAAATGGATATACTGACGGAAGAAAGAATCACCGTGACGTTTCTCCACGCAGAGAGTCTTACGCAATGCGCCGTTTTCGCAGAGGGTCATTTTCACATCCTCGGTGATGGAGATAGGAGTAGCATCCACGGTCTTTTTCAATATCTCCCATGCGGGCCATTCGAACGACTCGTTTTCAGTGAAGAGGGCCAGACGGATAGCCTTGCCGGCTTTCACCAGCTCCTTGTTGTTTTTCTTGTCGAGCAGTGAAGTGATGTCACCGTTCTCATTCAGTGTCAGTTTGTAGAGCGAATTCTCGATACTTGCAGCTTCAACGACAGATACCTTTTTGCCCTCGCCGGAGAGACGAACATCGTAAACTGCATATCCGTTAGCGGGTACAGTGGCTTCTACTAACAAACGAACCTTTCCATCGGTGTATGAAACCAACTGCGAAGCCACCTGTTTACCTTGTTCATTGTACACTGCCACGCCTTTGGGGAAACGGGAAGCTTCCACTTCCATGGTCACCACATCGGTAGCCTTGAATCCCGAAGCGTTATAAAGCACTACGGGAGTCCCCTTGACACGGGTATCAAGCTTGCCTGCCACACTTTCCACGGCATGAGTCAGGATGCCGGAGAATTGCTTCAGAGAAAGCAACTCATCGTTCCATGAGAATTCGTAGGCACGAGGAATGCTGGTACCCGTCAGGTCGTCGTGAAACTGATGGAAAATGAAGCGTTGCCAGGATTCTGTCAAACTCTTTCCAGGATATTCGGCAGTACCCAAAAGGGCGGCAGCTACAGAAGCGCGTTCGGCAGCATCACCCAAAAGTTCATTCTGGCGATTATAAAGCTTCATGGCAGCCTGTGAAGTGTAGCAACCGGTACCATGAACGTCCATCAGCAGTTCGCCATCAAATACAGAAAGTTCAGAATGGGCGTTATATGGCTGGTAATCCTTAAACAGTTGGTCACTGGTCGCACTGATAATCTTCAACGGCCCGTCTCCATTGATGCCTTTCTCCACGGAAGCTACGGAAGCGATGGTGGGCGAACCACCCACATCACCTGTACCGTAGTAGCGGTAAACGGTATTCAATGGAGTACGTTTAGAAAGTTCCATCAAATCTTTGTTCTTTGAAAGGTCTTCGTTATTCCAGCGGCGACCGTAATCATATCCGTGAGCCAGCATGATGGACGCCCCATCCACACCTTTCCACAGCCCGATGGTAAAGGGATGCTTACTCTTGCCGTAGAAAGGATTGTTACGCCAGTCCAGCTTCTGTGAAGAGAAACCTATCAGTCCGCAATGAGCAGCCACAGTAGGCAATGTCCAACCGAACCCGAAGCAATCGGGCAGGAAGATGTCGGTGCTTTCCACACCCAACTCCTTGCGATAGAACTCCTGTCCCAACATGATGTTACGAATGAATGATTCGATGGAAGGTACCAGCGTGTCGGTAGCGTCCCAACTGGCTCCACTTACGTGCCAACGGCCTGCCTTTACAAAGGCTTTCATCAATTCGTATTCACGGGGATAATACTCCTTCATCCAAGCGTATTTCACACCACCCTCAAAATTGAAGATGTAATCGGGATACTGGTTCAAAAGGAAAAGATTTTGGTTCAGGGTATTCCAAACATACTCCTTGATGGTAGTCTGGATGTCCCAATTCCACTGTGTGTCCAGGTGGGCATCTGCCACCATGTACGCTTTCGCCTTCTTCGGCGCAACGGTCTGAGCCGACACTTGCCCGCCTGCAACGACCAGCATCATGGCTCCCGCAATCAGACGGGCTTTCCCCGTCAGCATTCGTTTCATTTTCATGGTTCTGTTATTATTGTTTTTCATTTAAAATATGTCTATTCCAAAGGTATAAAAGACAAGAATCCGCTCCTTATATCTTCAAATACAAAAGTAACCCGCTCTTTATCCCTATGCTGTACAAATTCGCGACATAGATGTGCAAAAAGTCGTCTATGGCGGGATTTTACACATTTATGTCACAAATGCGACACACTTTCTGCCGGGTCATAGACTACCTTTGCATACCGTTAAAATCCAAAAGCTAAGAACATGAAAAAACAATTCCTACTCTCGGCAGTCCTCTGCTTCTCATTCTCACTGGCCACTTTCGGACAGAAGGTACATCAACTGACTTCACCCAACGGAAACATCCGCATCTCAGTGAAGCTGACCAGTCAAATCCAATATAACGTAACACAAGGGGACCAAACATTGATGGAAAACTGTGCCATCGGTCTGGAAACCGCCAACCGGCAGTTGGGAGTCCAGCCCAAACTGAGCAAAGCGGTGCGTCAAAGTGTAAACGAAAAGCTGACTCCCGTGATACCTTTGAAATTCTCTACCGTAACCAACCACTACAACCAATTGCTACTGAAGTTCAAAGGAGATTATTCAGTGGAATTCCGTGCCTTTGACGACGGATTCGCCTACCGCTTTCTTACTAACCTGAAAGGCGAACAAGAGATAATGAATGAAACCTTTCGCCTGAATCTTGCAGACGACTGCCTGTTGCATCTCCAACAGCCCGGCGGTTTCAAGACTGCCTATGAAGAAGAATACTGCCATCAAACCAGCAGTGAGTGGAAAGCTTCCAACCGTATGGCTCTGCTTCCTCTCTTAGCCAGCACACGAAAAGGCACTAAAATCCTTATCAGCGAAACCGATTTGGCAGATTATCCCGCGATGTTCCTGAAGAGCGACGGACAAGGCGGTATCACCTCCGCTTTTCCACGCCTGCCCCTTGAATTCGGCGAAGACGGCGACCGCAGCCTCAAGATTCTGAAAGAAGCCGACTGCATGGCCCGTACCGTGGGAAAGCGCAGTTATCCGTGGCGTTATTTCGTCATTGCCGACGACGACCGCAGACTTATAGAAAACACCCTCTCCTACCGTCTGGCAGAAAAGAATGTCATAGAAGACACCTCTTGGATCAAGCCCGGACTGGCAAGCTGGGAATGGTGGAACGGAGCCACACCCTACGGTCCCGACGTGAACTTCAAGGCAGGCTGCAACCTCGACACCTACAAGTACTTCATCGACTTCGCATCCCATTATGGCGTAGAATATATCGTAATGGACGAAGGCTGGGCGATGAGCACTCGCGACCCCTATACGCCCAATCCCACGGTAGACGTACACGAACTCATCCGCTACGGTAAGGAGAAAAACGTAGGCATCGTGCTATGGCTCACCTGGCTTACGGTAGAAAATCACTTTGACCTGTTCGAGACCTTCGAGAAGTGGGGCGTGAAAGGCGTAAAGATAGATTTCATGGATCGCAGCGACCAATGGATGGTGAACTTCTACGAACGTGTGGCACACGAAGCCGCCAAGCACCACCTCTTCGTTGACTTCCACGGTGCCTTCAAACCTGCCGGACTGGAATACAAATACCCCAACGTACTCTCCTACGAAGGTGTGAGAGGCATGGAACAAATGGGTGGATGCCGTCCCGACAACAGTGTCTACTTCCCCTTTATACGCAATGCGGTAGGAGCCATGGACTATACTCCCGGTGCCATGCTCAGCATGCAGCCGGAGGTTTATCGTTCCGAACGCCCCAATTCCGCCAGCATCGGCACACGTGCTTACCAGATGGCACTTTTCGTCCTCTTTGAAAGCGGACTGCAGATGATGGCAGACAACCCCACCCTCTACTATCGCAACGACGAGTGCACACGTTTCATCACCCAAGTGCCCCAGACATGGGACGAAACCATCGCCCTCGAAGCCGAAGCAGGAGAGTATGCCATCGTAGCCAAACGTAAAGGAAATCAATGGTATATAGGAGGCATGACCAACAACCGCGAACGTGAACGGGTCTTCAACATCTCCCTCGATTTTCTGCAAGAAGGCAAACCTTATCTCATGACCGCCTTTGAAGACGGCATCAACGCTGACCGCCAGGCCATGGACTACCGCAAGCAGGAGCAATCCTTGAAGAAAGGTGACCGCATTACCATCCGTTTGGCACGCAACGGTGGATTTGCCGCAGTCATTCGCTAAACCGCGCCCACTACATTCATACCTGCTTGCTCCCTACCTGCTCCGTATCAAGTCCGTCTCTAAGGACACGGAGCAGGCAGTAGACGGATACGAAAGAAAGTATATTGCAAATATTGACTGTTTCCGCCTTAAAACGTATCTTTGCAATTTAAATCAATACAACAAGCCACATGAAAGACCTATACAGGAAAGGCCGTACACTTTTATTGCTCATCAGCCTCTTGTGCTGTTTTTCGGATTCCATGCACGCTTACAGTCTACGACAATTCTCCAATAAGAACGGGCTTTCCAACAGTGCCATCCAATCTCTTTATCAAGACAGCCAAGGCATACTCTGGATAGGAACGTGCGACGGGTTGAACGTATTTGACGGCAACGCCATCTGCCTCTACACACCCGTTGACGTGTCCCGCAACCTGCTGTCGGGCAACATCATCAGCCAGATAGTGGAATCAGAACCAGACATTCTGTGGCTACAAACCAACTACGGACTGGATAGGCTGGACACACGCCGGCAAACCTGCCAGACCTTCACCGAATTCAAGGACAACATCTTCCTGGCACGCAGCAACGACAACTGCATGTTAGTGCTGAAAGACGACGGAAATCTATATCATTACCAGCAAGAAAACCGGAAGTTCCTCTTGCTGGACACTTCTCCCATGGACTTTAACAAGGTGCTGGGCATGACCATCGACCCCAACAATCTGCTCTGGATATTCGCAGCCGGAGACAACACCCGCTGCTACCGTCTGAACCACACGGAAGAAAGCGTGACACTGACTCCTGAAAAGCCTTTCGAACACCACGGACTACGGCATGCCTTCATCGGAGAAGACGCAGCCTACTTCATCGACCAGACCTGTGCTCTCTACGAATATAATTTCAGTAACCGGCAGCGCTACTACATTGCCGACCTGAAAGACGAAATAGAAAAACGGGGCGAGGTGTCTTCCATCATCAAGCGAGAGAACGATTTCTGCATCGGCTTCAAAAGCAGCGGCTTGATAATACTGAGATACGAAACAAGCCAAAAGATTAAATACCGCACGGAATACACCGAAATACAGTCGGGCATCTTCTGCCTGATGAAAGACAAGTTTCAGGACATCGTATGGGTGGCTACCGACGGAGAAGGACTGTACATGCTTTACAGTGATACGTTCACCATGACCAATACCCTGCTCAACACTCCTGCGTATCAGATAAACAACCCGGTACGCAGCCTCTACCTCGATTCACAGCAGACTCTATGGATAGGGACCAAAGGCAGCGGCATAGTGCGCATACCGAACTATCCTGCCAACAATACACCTGAAAAGCACGACCGCCTTATCGCCGGAAGCAGTACACTGACCGACAACTCCGTCTACTGCTTCGCACCCGGCGGCAAAGACAGACTTTGGATAGGCACGGAAAACGGAATCAACTATTACTCCTACTCTACCCGCCAACTGAAAGAACTGGCGGTGCAAGCCAATGGAACCAAAGTGAAATATGTGCACTCCATCGACCAAACCAACGACACTACACTGTGGATTTCCACCGTGGGCGAAGGAATCGTAAAGGTGATTATAGAGAACCGGGGAACGAATCCCATCGTGAAGCATGCCGCACGTACTTTGGTGAGCAACGGACACATGGCATCAAATTACTTTTTCACCTCCTACCGTGAAAGCGACTCCGTGTTGTGGTTCGGAAACAGAGGACTTGGAGCCTACCGCATTGACGTGCGTACCGGAGAGACAGTCCCCTTCCGCTTCAACAACTTGGTGAACAGCCAAACCGCCAACGACGTGTTCGCCATACACAAAAACGAGCAGGGCTACTGGCTGGGCACCGGTTCGGGGCTTCTCCGTTTCCACCCAAACAAAGATGGAAACCCTGACAGCATCAGCGCAAAGCTCTACACCAACAGCACCGTACACGGTATCCTGGAAGACAACCGCGGCAATCTCTGGGTGAGTACCAATCAAGGATTGATAAGGCTCAACCCCCAAGAACAGACCAAACAAACCTACAACAACGGAAACGGACTGGCCGTGACCGAATTCAGTGACGGAGCCTTCTACAAAGACAATGCCACGGGAACCCTTTTCTTCGGAGGGGTAAACGGCTTCGTCACCGTGAAGCCCGATTCTTACATCACCACGGACTACATGCCCGAAATCAGCCTGAAAGGACTTTCCATCTTCGGCAAGGAATACAACCTGCATGACTTTCTGCACTACAAAGACGGAAAGCCCGTGCTGCAACTGGACTACAAGCACAACTTCTTCCAGCTCAACTTCCGGATAACAGACTATATCAACGGAAACAACTACTTCTACTCCTACAAACTAAAGGAAGCAAGCGACCAATGGATAGAAAACGGAGTTTCGCCCAACGCCATCTTCTCCAACCTTTCCCCCGGAGAATATACGCTGTTCGTGAAATACCGCAACAACATCAACGGCAAGGAAAGCCATCCGCAAGCCTTCACTATTTACATCACTCCTCCCTGGTATCTCAGTTCCTGGGCTTATGCAGGCTACTTTCTGTTAGGATTGCTACTGTGTGCAGGCATAGTCGCCTACGCGTTCTATACCTACCGCCTGAAGCGGCAACACATGATGAAGAAGATGGAACGACAGAAAAAAGAAGAAGTCTATGAATCGAAACTGCGCTTCTTCACCAACATCACCCACGAGTTTTGCACACCCCTCACCCTGATTCAGGGACCGTGTGAGAAAATACTCACCCACAAGGAGACAGACATCTACACCCACCGCTACGCCAAGATGATTCAGCAAAACGTGGAAAAGCTGAACGGACTCATCGTGGAGTTGCTGGAATTCAGAAGACTGGAAACAGGGAACAAAATGCTCTCCATACAGCCGCAGCCTATTTCCGAAAAATTAAGGAACATCGCCGAATCCTTCGGTGACATGGCGGAAAACAGAGAAATGAACTACTGCCTTGACATCGCCCCCGAACTGACATGGAACACCGACCTGAGCTGCTTCAACAAAATAGCCGGAAACCTCATATCCAACGCTTTCAAGTACACACCCGACAAGGGGAACATCAGCGTAACATTGTATACAAAAAGCGAACGTCTTATTTTGAAGATAGCCAATACCGGCAAAGGCATCACACCGGAAAATCTCGGAAAGATATTCGACCGCTATAAGATTCTCGACTCCGTGGAGATGAACGGCAAAAACTCAAGAAACGGACTGGGACTGGCCATCTGCAAAAACATGGTGACACTGTTGGAAGGGGACATAAACATCGAAAGCACGCCGGGCGAACTGACCACCTTCACCGTAAGCCTGCCCTCGCTATCCCCCAACGGACAAGAAGTACCGCAAACCGCATACGAAGCGGCTTCTCCAAGCATTCTCGCCGAAGAAGTGCAAGAACCGCCCGAAAAGTACACCCAGGAATTCGACGCAAACAAACAGACGGTCATGGTGATAGATGATGACCCCTCCATGCTGTGGTTCGTATCCGAAATCTTCACGGAGAAATACAACGTACTCTCCTTCAATAATGCCCAAAAGGCACTGGACAGTCTGGAGCAACGCCAGCCGGACCTCATCATCTCAGACGTGATGATGCCCGATATAGACGGGCTGTCCTTCACCTCCACCATCAAGCAACATAAGCTGTGGAGCCATATCCCCCTCATCCTGCTCTCGGCACTGCACCACGAGGACGACCAAGTAAAGGGACTGGAATCGGGAGCGGACGCCTATGTCACCAAGCCTTTCAATGTGAAATACTTGGAAAAGATGGTCTATCATCTCATCCGCCGCGAAGAAAACCTGAAAGAATATTATAGTTCGGCACTCAGCACCTTTACCTGGAAAGAAGGAAGCTGCCTGCACAAAGAAGAACAGGAATTCTTGGAGAAAATGACGGAAGTCATCGAAAAGAACCTCGCCAATCCCGACCTGCAGGTGGAACTCTTGAGCAAGGAAATGGGCTACAGCAGCCGGCAGTTCTACCGCAAGCTGAAACCGCTTACCGACAAATCGCCCGCCGACATCATCAAAGAGTACCGCCTCTCCACGGCGGAACGCTTGTTAGTCTCCAGCAACTTCACCATCGAAGAGCTGATGGACCGCACTGGATTCACCAACCGAAGCACTTTCTATAAAGCTTTTTCACAACGTTACGGAATGCCGCCCCGCCAATACAGCGAACAGCAAAAGAAGAACGTGAAGGAAGGGCAGGAAACCAGCAACATTTAATCATTTTATATCACCCGCACTTATGAGAAAAATCTCTTTTCTGAGTATCGCATTCACCGGACTGCTTGCTACTGCAGCCGCAACAGCACAAACTCACGGACAACCCGAATGGAACGACCTGAACATTTCGGGAGTGAACAAAGAAACGGCATGCCAAACTGCCATCCCCTTTGCCGACGAAGGATAAGCCCTACGCCTCAGCATCGAGGAATCTCCCTATTACCAGACCCTGAACGGCACATGGAAATTCCATTGGGTGGCCGACCCCGAAGAACGGCCGAAGGATTTCTTCAAGCCCGACTACGACGTAAGCGGCTGGGACAACATCAAAGTGCCCGCCACTTGGCAGATAGAGGCTGTGCGCAATAACAAGCCCTGGGACAAGCCACTATACTGCAATACAATCTACCCTTTCTGCGATTACAGCAAAGGAGTGCAATGGCCCAATGTCATCCAACCACGCCCGGCAGACTATACTTTCGCCCACATGCCCAATCCCGTAGGCAGCTACCGGCGCGGATTCACTTTGCCTGCATCCTGGAAAGGCAGAGATGTATTTATCCGTTTCAACGGTGTGGAAGCAGGTTTCTACCTCTGGCTGAACGGCAGGAAAGTGGGCTATTCAGAAGACAGCTACCTGCCTGCCGAATTCAACCTGACCCCTTACTTGAAAGAGGGTGAAAACATTCTGGCAGTAGAAGTGTACCGCTTCACCGACGGAAGTTTCCTTGAATGCCAAGATTTCTGGCGATTCAGCGGCATCTTCCGCGACGTGTTCCTATGGTCGGCACCCCGCACGCAAATCAGGGATTTCTTCTTCCATGCCGAACTGGACGAATCATATCAAGATGCCACTGCCTCCTTGGATATGGAAATTACCGGAAAGAAGAGCAACATGGAGCTTTTAATCAAGCTCTCCGACCCGACGGGAAAGGAAGTGTTCACCCGCTCTATCCGTACCAAGACGGGTAGCGACAACCTGCAATTCAACGTAAAGAACCCACTGAAATGGACAGCCGAAACACCCAGCCTCTACAACCTGACCCTGACCCTAAAACAGAAAGGAAAAGTGACAGACCTACGTAGTGTAAAGGTAGGCTTCCGCGAAATAGAGTTTGCCAAAAACGGACAACTGCTGATTAACGGCAAACCCACTCTTTTCAAAGGTGTCAACCGCCACGATCACAGCCCATTGAATGGCCGTACCGTCTCCAAAGAAGAGATGGAAAAGGACGTACAACTAATGAAAGCGCTGAACGTAAATGCTGTCCGTACCTCCCATTACCCCAACAACCCTTACTTTTACGACCTATGCGACCGCTATGGCATCTATGTATTGGCAGAAGCCAATGTAGAGTGCCACGGCGAAATGCGTCTCTCACACGAGCCACAGTGGGAAAAATCATTCACCGAGCGCAACGAGAACCAAGTGAAACGTTTCCGTAACCACGCTTCCATCGTAATGTGGTCCATGGGCAACGAATCGGGAAACGGAAACAACTTCTCCACTGCTGAAAAGGCCATCAAACGTTTGGATACTACCCGCCCCACCCACTACGAGGGAAACAGTTCCTTCTGCGACGTGACCAGTTGCATGTACCCAAGTGTGGACTGGCTGGAAAACGTAGGCCGTGAACGATTGGAGAAAATACAAAAGGGCGAGATCGTGAAACCTCACGTAGTATGCGAGTATGCCCATGCCATGGGAAATTCCATAGGAAACTTCAAGGAATACTGGGAAACCTACGAACGCTATCCGGCACTCATCGGAGGTTTCATTTGGGATTGGGTGGACCAAAGCCTGCGTATGCCCACTCCCGACGGCAAAGGCTTCTACATGGCCGTAGGCGGTGACTTTGGTGACAAGCCCAACGACGGTAACTTCTGTACCAACGGCGTCATCTTCTCCGACCGTACATTATCTGCCAAATCCTATGAAATGAAGAAGATACATCAACCCATCCGCATAGAAGCATTAGGGAATGGCAAATATAGAATCAGCAACAAGCGATTCCATGCCAATATGGAAGACCTCTACGGGAGATACGAAATAACGGAAGATGGAAGGACCGTCTGCTCAGGCAATCTGGAAGATTTGAAGCTGGAAGCACAGGCAAGCAAAGTCATCACCCTGCCAGACATACCCGCAACGAAGGTACCCGGAGCAGAATACTTTATCAATTTCAGTTTCTGCCAAAAAAGAGATACCGAATGGGCAAAAGCCGACTACGAGGTAGCCACCGAACAATTCAAGCTATCAAGCAGCGAGAAACCTATATTCGTACCCGAAAAAGGAAACATCAATCTAAACGAAACTGCCGACGCATTGGTGGTGAAAGGTGAACGTTTTGAAGCTGTCTTCTCCAAGGAAGAAGGAACTTTATCGGCATATACATTGAATAATATCCCCCTGATAAGTAAAGGACTCGAACTGAACCTCTTCCGTGCTCCCACCGACAACGATAAACAGGTAAGTGGCGATTGGCAACGCAAAGGCCTTTACCAGCTGCAAGCGGAAACCGGCAAATGGGAAACCCACCAAGAAGAGGACAGAATAATCCTGCACATCCGGAACTGCCACAAAGGTAAATTCGGTTTTGAGTATCGCACAGAAATAGAATACACCGTAAATGCCGATGGTTCCATCATGGTGAACAGTGTCATCATCCCGGTATCCGACAGCGAAATCATTCCGCGTGTGGGCTATCGAATGGAACTGCCCGAAGGCTTCGAGCGTATGCGTTGGTATGGACGTGGCCCATGGGAAAACTACGTAGACCGCAAGGATGCCACCCCAATAGGCGTATACGAAAGTACAGTATCCGACCAATGGGTGAACTATGTAAAGCCTCAGGAGATGGGTAACCATGAAGAGGTACGCTGGATTTCCATCACCAACGCCGACGGTATGGGCTTCGTTTTCGTGGCAGGCGACCAAATGGCGGCTTCTGCCCTGCATGTCAGAGCACAAGACATGGCAGACCCCGACCATCTGCAAAAACTGATTCACAAATACGACATCCCGATGCGCAAGGAGACAGTTCTTTGTCTTGATGCCCACAATCGTCCTCTGGGCAACGCAAGCTGCGGTCCAGGCCCGATGAAAAAATACGAACTGCAAGCAACTCCCGTAGCATTCAGCTTCATCATGATGCCTTTGGAAAGAAGCTACACGCAAAGTGAGCTTACCAAGAAAGCACACGTACAGATGCCTGCATGCATGCCCGTAATGGTAGAACGCGATAACAACGGTTACCTGCAAATGAGTACCGGAACTCCGGACGCGACCATCTTCTACAGCCTTAACGGTAACGAATACCGGGAATACACAGCTCCATTCGAGTTCATTGACGGTGGAAAGATACAAACATACGCTGTTTCTGGAAAATTAGGCAAGAGCCTGGTCACTACTATGGAACTACCCATATTCGTAGACCACTCGGCATGGAAGGTGGTCTCCTCCAGCAGCGACAGCCAAGGAGAAGAGGCGCAAAACGCCATCGATGGGGACCCTTCCACGTATTGGCACACCCGTTGGCACGAACCCATTCCAGAGTTTCCACACAGCATTGTGGTAGACATGGCTTCCCTACTGGTAGTGGACAAATTCATCTACACAGCACGACATTCCAATGATAACGGACACGTCAAAGACTACGAGCTAAGCTTCAGCAAAGACGGAAAAAATTGGGAAAGCACCGTCAAAGGTACATTCTCCAATCTGACGTCTGCCCAAACCATAACATTGGAAACACCCGTCACTGCCCGTTACTTCAAATTCGTTCCCTTGTCCGAAATGCACGGCAGGAAATGGGCTTCGGCAGCCGAACTGAATGTGAGCATCCTGAAAAACATCAGCGGAGCATCCCAGAGACAAATAGTGGTCTCCGTAGACAGCGATGCAGACAACAGCATGAAGCTGGCGGCAGACGGTAACATAAACACCTATTGGCACACGGTACACAACCAATTCTACATAGCTCCCTACCCTCATGAGATACATCTTTCCCTATCCAAAGAGGCCACTATAAAGGGTATCCGCTACACTCCGCGACAAGATAGCGAAGAAGGACGGATAGCTTCCTATGAAGTATATGCAAGCAAAGATGGAAAAAATTGGGGGCAGCCCATTATCTATGGCACCTTCCATATAGGTACAGCAACGCAAACTATAGAATTTACTCCTTGCCGGGCACGCTATGTGAAACTATTGGGATTATCGGCCCATGACAAAGGAAAGAAAGCTGCCATAGCAGAATTAGAGATAATCTTGGAAGAATAATTTTAGAGGAAAATTACGCTAAAATCTGCTGAATAGCTTAGAATGAGCGATTTATGAGTGTTTCACCTCAATGGAGGTAATGATTTAGCAACGGTT
>OFMS01000951.1_pt1 | contig 24406 bp, 5 predicted proteins | sample 1541871 | NCBI WGS metagenome assembly OFMS01 (sample SAMN04209251, study PRJEB22552) | human gut metagenome | biome: gut; material: feces | host: Homo sapiens | place: USA: Oklahoma
CAGTCAGAAGAAAATTGGATGACAGCGAAAAGTCGTTGGAGGATAAAAAAGATTTGGTTAATGCAATCCTTGATACGGAAATCTTTGCTGGCGACAAATCTGCGATTGTCGAGACCAATCTTCTTACGGAAGTCATGGACAGGCGGGAAGCGGCAGAGCGTAAAGCTGTCAAGAGGGAGGCGCTTCGGCCGCGCACGGGTTTCCGTGTCAGCAATCTTTTCACGGGAGGGCAATCGGCTGTTCAACTTGGGCATGAGATTGTCAGAGACATTGCATCCGCCGACAGAATATGCATTATTGTGTCGTTTCTTAGATTGTCGGGAATAAGGATGCTGCTTGAAGATTTAAGGCGGTTTTGTAAGGTTGATGGACATAGACTGCAGATAATAACGACTACTTATTGTGGGATAACAGAGGCAAAGGCGGTGGAGCAACTGGCGTCATTGCCAAATACGGAGATAAGGATTTCCTATAACACCGAGATAGAGCGGTTGCATGCCAAGGCTTATATTTTTGTCAGAAATTCAGGCTTGAGCACGGCTTATATAGGGTCATCAAATCTCTCCAAGTCGGCTCAGACAGATGGCTTGGAGTGGAATCTAAGGGTGACGAATGTAGAAAATCCGCATATCATCAAATCTGCTCTTGCCACATTTGATATGTATTGGAACAGTGAAAATTTTGAGGATTTCGGAATTGGGGGGATTGATAAATTCAACAGAGAGTTGAAGAGACAACGTGATGCCAAAGATCCGCAAAAGCAGTTTGAGATGTTTAATCGTTATCAAGTGCTTCCGCATCAGAAACAAATACTTGACCGACTGCAGGTGGAACGTGAGGAGAACGATATTTGGCGCAATCTGGTTGTTGCGGCTACGGGAACAGGAAAGACTGTAGTTGCGGCATTCGACTATAAGCGTTTCCACGAACACAACCGCAATAGAAGCCGATTGTTGTTTGTGGCTCATCGTAAAGAGATTTTGAAACAGTCGGAACGTACATTCCGGAGCGTAATGTGTGACCAGAACTTCGGAGAACGATGGGATGGGGAGTCTAAACCCGTCGCAGGTCTGGATCATTTGTTTATTTCGATAACAATGCTGAATAACCGGATGGACGACACGTTCAAAGAATTAGGCGCCGATTATTATGACTATATAGTTATTGACGAGGTGCATCATGCCGCGGCCGACAGTTATAAGAATATTATCTCGTTCTTTAAACCGAAAATTCTTCTCGGACTTACGGCTACACCGGAGAGAATGGATGGTCAAAGTTTGTTGCCGGATTTCGGAGGCAGGATAAGTGCTGAAATCCGTTTGCCACAGGCTCTTGACGAGGGTTTGCTGACACCGTTCCAATATTTCTGTATTTCGGACACTGTAGATTTGAGAGAAGACGGATTGATGCGTGGCGACAAGCTGATTGTCGATAAGCTTAGCGACAAACTTTGTGACGGGGAGCGTGTAAACTTGATAGTTAAAACACTGGGACGGTATCTGCCCGACGAACATAATTGCCGGGCATTGTGTTTCTGCTCCGACAAGAGGCATGCACAATTCATGGCGGAGCGATTCGCGGAAAATGGGCTGCGGTCGGGATGCCTGACATCGGATGTAAGTGCGGAAGAGCGGGTAAGGCTCAATTATGCCATACAAAAAGGTGAAATCAACTATCTGTTTGTGGTCGACATATTCAATGAGGGTGTTGATATCCCGGAAATCGACACTGTGCTGTTTCTGCGTCCAACCGACAGTTTGACGGTGTTTCTACAGCAATTGGGACGAGGCTTGCGCTTGTGTGAGAGCAAGGACTGTCTGACGGTGTTCGACTTTGTCGCTCAAATGAACAGGCGTTATGATTTCTCTGAAAAATTCAGAGCTCTGTCGCTTCAAAAAAAGGCTGACGTTAAAAAGCAGATTCAGGAAAACTTCCCGGATTTACCGCATGGCTGTGCTATTTTTATGGAGCGCAAAGCTCGGGAATACGTCTTGCAAAATATTCAGAAGGCAACGTTTCGTAAAAACATATTGATTGATATGTTGAGAAAGTGTGATGGCACACCGACTATATCTGAGTTTCTGAAGGACAATAGCTTTGATGTCCGAGTGCTGTATAATAAGAATTGCTGGACAAAAATTAAAAAGGAGGCGGGAAAATGCACTTATGACGAAGACCGTTTGACCAAATTGTTTGAAAAGGGGATAGGGCGATTGACGCATATTAACTCTGCTTCCCAAATCCGATTTATCCGTAGGTTCTTGAACGACGGCTGCAGCTGGCAGATGTCGGATAGAGAACGCTGTTTCGCCACGATGCTTTATTATGCGTTGTTTCAAGAACCTGTCAAGAATCTTGGATTCGGAAATATGCAGGAGGCGCTTGAGACGATAAGAAATTATCCGTTGTTCGTTCAAGAAATAAGGGAGCTGACCGACTATATTATGGAAAACCTTGAATTCCGGACATCTGTGCTCAGCGAAGCTTATCCATCAGCTCTTGAATTGCATGGTTGTTACAGCCGTGAGGAGATATTCATTATATTTGGCCTGCAGGATGAAAACAAGCAGAGGAAAGGTCATGTGGCAGGATTGCAATATGTGGAGGACTGCGATACGGAGTTGTTTTTTGTCACGCTCAACAAATCAGATAAAGATTTCTCGCCAACGACCCAGTATGACGACTACTTTATCAGTGCCGACAGATTCCATTGGCAGTCGCAGAATCGGGATTCACATGGGAACAGAGGCGACCGTTATGTCCACAACAACGGACGGCGCTTTATGCTGTTTGTAAGGGAGAACAAGCGCGACGGTTTCGGCAACACTTCTCCGTATTACTGTATGGGCATGCTCAACTATCTTGACTCATATGGCGATTTCCCGATGAACATACGCTGGCAGTTGGAACAGCCAGCGTTGCCGCAATTCATCAAGGCCGTATAAGCAGTGCAATCTCCTGGGCGCACGGGGTTATCTGACGATGACTTTGGTGGTGCTGAAGATGTAGAGCCCGGGCTGGAAGTCGCTGTATGTGGCAATGCCAGGCTGCACGTCAAGGATGCGGTAGAGTTGACCCGCTACCGTTACCACATTCAGTCTTGTTGCCATCGTGCTCTCGATGCGCACGCGCTGGTTGCCGATTGCGCGGACGGTTATATGGTCTTCTTTCTGTGTGTCATCCTCGTTCTCTTCCATGTCGGGCATAATGTTGTCGGCATTCTGTTCGGCGATGTTGATTACCGAAGTGTAGTCGTAACGGGCGTTTGACCTCGTTGCCGTCGGCGACATATATGTGCGGAACGGCGTCACTGTCGACAGCGATGAAGCATCGTCGAAAGCCGTGCCGCTGTCGTTCATTCCATACACATTGCCGTTGCTCACATTGATGGCGGAGAAAGTGCCGAGATGAGAGTATTTTCCGCCTACCATAGTTGCCATGCCTTTTGTGATTGGGATTGTTATTGCGCCGTACGACGTGTCGCCGGTGTGGTTGTCGCCGTAGGCGTTGAATGTCACGGTCTGTGCGTCTTCCCAAGCCCCGAAAATATCGTTGTAGAACGCACTTGAGAGGTCGAACTCATAGTAGCGCGCACCAGGGAAGCGCACGATGTAGGGCACTTCGCCTGCAAGACGCAGGTAGTCGGGGTAATTGTGTGACGTCGCATAGTACGGGTTGGCATACTGGTTGTAGAGCTTGTCGGCGTAGTTGTCGACGAAGAACGTATTCGCGAAAGTATAGGAAACACCATTTGTCAAGGCATTGCCCGAAGCGTCGGTAGGGGAGAACAAGGCTGCACCAGGACGTTGGAACACTGCCGACGGCACATTTCCCTCGGTGGCAATCGACGTCAGTCCGCGTAGCCAATATTCATGGTGTAGCGAGTGGATGTTCTGACTTGGATTGTCGGTTTCCGCGTCCGACGGTGAGCCGTAGAAATGCGTTATCTCGCCGTTGAGCGATGCGGCGGCCTTGTCGACGGTGAACGGCAGGCAGATGCCTTCCCATGCGCCTTTGCTGTCCTCGGCATAGTACATTGGTCTGCGCACATACCATGCGCGGTCGTTGACGTTGAAGGCGATAGGCACGCAGAGATTGTTGTTGTTGCAAGTCTCTCCATCTCCGTTCTCGTTGTCGGGAGTGCGCTCCACGAGGTGGAGCAGAGAGGTGCTGTAGCCGTTGAAGCCTTTGGTTATATGGTGTCCGCTTATCAAAGCCTCTCTTGTAGTCTCGTTGTAGTTGAGAGCTTTTTCAATCACGTCGTAAGCCTCGTTGCCTGTTGCCTCGTCATTATCGGCGGTGTAGACAAGGAGATTCTGCGTGATGCCTGCGTCCTCTTTCACAACGAAGTCGTTGAAACGGCTGGCGTTGTCGTCCATAGGAGGGTAGAAGATGCCACCGACTGTTTCCGTCGCTGCAGGAAGGTCGTGCAGGCAAGTGAAGTCGACAGCCGTGGTAGCAGAATCGTGCACGTAGGTGCTCATAGTGATTGAGCCATTGTTGTAGGCGTTGTAGTGGAACGCGTCGAGCGTCGTGTCGCCGTAGTAGGCGGCGGTGCGGTATACGCGGTTGCTCATATAGCTGTTCTGGTGCGAAGCGATATCGCGTGGGTAGTTGTCGGGGTTGTGCTGAAGCGACTGTCCCCAGAAGAGGAAGTCGTTCATAAGTTCAGTGCCGCTGTTGTTGGCGTTGAACAGAGGCGTGTAGACAACAGGCGTCGGGATGCTGCCGTCGGCGTTGTATTTTACGCGCGGCGCGTCGAGCGGGTGCGTCTTGTCGTGACGGGTCTCCACCTGTTCGTAGTTGGGGATGTCGCCACCCTTGCCGATACGCAGATATGTGATGCCGGTGTTGTTGCCGGTGATGGCATCCGTGCGGCACGCATACTGATAGTCGCCGTTGGCATAGTAGGCTGACACGTATTTCAGAATCTCATTGTCGGCGTCAGCCTCAGTGCTTGATGTTGTCGGCTCGGCGCGGTGGCGAGCGCGTAGATAGTACTCGTTGAGGTCGTATGCCACCCGTCCACTACGGAAATCCTCCGTGGTGTATCCCTCGTATGGAGAGCCATCCCAGCGATAGACAACAGGCGTCGATCCGCTTTTGCCCGATGCCGGCGCATACTCGAAGCAGCAGTGGTAGTTTCCGATTTTGCCGTCGGCAGTCAAGTTGGATATTTTTCCGGAAGCAAGTCCGAGGTTATATATGTTGCCAGAGCTTTCGATGTTGTTGAAAAGATATTTTCCCGAAGGGATGCCGCTGATCACGTGACCGTCGCCATGCAGGATTCCCGCGAAGTCGGAAATGTAGTATCCGCCCTTGTCGGTTGCTTCCAGAGCAATGTCGTTCTGCAGGAAGAACTGAGCTTTTGCGCCATAGCGCGGAGCGTTGCTGTCAGTTCCGATAGAGTCGACGAAAGCGACAAATGCAGAGAGGTCGCTCTTGTCGGAAATGTAGATTCGCGGTTCCGGCAACGGGTCTGATTCCGTAGTGTCAAGGCTTTCCTCATTGACGCGGGTTATCGCCTCGGCAAGGTGCAGGTTTATTCCAGCCTTGTGGGGATCCATGCGGTGGTAGTTGTGCACGACAAACTTGTCGGCGTCGTGCATGTCCACCTCCAGGATGTCGTTGAGTCCCGTTATCGAGACACCGAGTTGTATGCCGTAGCCGTTCATATAGTAATAAGCAGGGACGTCGAGAAGGTCGTCGGTCTTGTCGTAGTGACAGCCCGCAAACAGACCTTTGCCATTTTCATCGGCTTGGTTGAAAGTGTCGTAGCCTGTTGCCACGTTGTTGCTGATATTTTCTTTAGTCCACGGCGTGGTGTCTTTAAACTCCCACTTGCCGTCGGCTCCCATTTGCCGCTTTCCGATGCGCCAGTAGTAGCCGTTGACCGCAAACGACTGGTCTGCGCTGACCACGATGTTGTCTTTGGTTACGCGCACCATCTCGCCCGGCAGCGCGCAGTTTCCGATAGTGATTTGTCCGCTGACGGTTGGCCCCTGCACATATTCGATTGTCAGATAGATTGTGTAGGTGTATTCGCGCTGAACGTAGTATATCGTAGGGTTGCTCTCGTCGATTATTACATCGGAGATGTTGTCCACCTTTTCATACTTTTTGTTGGCAGTGTCGTAGGTGAACAGGCTCTCGATCTTCACAAACTCTTCGGTCTGAGGCTGGTAGTAGGTGTTGTCGGCGTCGAGGTTGCCCGATTCCACCAGCTCGTAGCCTGTTTCGGTCTTCTTGTAGAATTTGCCCGTGTTGGTGTATATCGGTTTGTTGTCGGTCTCACTGACATATTCCTCGTAGGCTGGCGCCTTCAGCACGAGCGTTGCCATACTCTTTCTGCCGAGGTGCTTGTCGAAGTAGTCGGGCTCAACGTAGTTTGTGTTGTCGACCATGTCCACCAGACGGAACGAAATCTTGGCATCCTCCTTCAGCCCTGCGGGCAGCGAGTTGTTGAAAAGGGTGGCTTCGTCGTCGCCCTTTTCTCTCATCGACAGCAGTGCGGCAAAGCCTTTCGACGCCTTGTCGGGATCGTCGATGGAGGTTGCGCCTGAGAAGTTGTTGCTCTCCGCGCCGCCGACATATAGTTTGTAGCCTCCGGCAACCGCGTCGGAATAGTATGTCTTGTCGGTTTCGTCGGTCTCGGTTCCTGTGAGATAGTTTCGATATTCCAGGTCGCTTGAGTATTGGCTCTTGTCGTCGGGATGGCCGCTGCGCATCTTCCAGTTGAAGATGCTTATAGGCTGGGTGCTCTTCAATCCGGCGAGAACGGTGAGTCCGTCCTTGTTGTCGCTGTCGAATTCGAGTGGATTCTCTTTTGACGACTTGAACGTGTATCCGGAGATGTTGACATTGTAGTAATAATGGAATCCGGTGACATACCAATAGTGAACCTTCACGTCGTCGACCGTCTTGTCCGATCCAGGCGCGGTTATGGCGTGATATCCTGTCGGGAAACAGTCGTCGACGATGTATCGGCCCTTGTGGTATGGGAACACAAAGTTGCCGGTGGTCTCGAGGAAGTCCTCCTCGTGGGAGTCACCGTCATGCCGCTTGTGATTGTTGTCGGCATACACATAGCCTCCTCCCTCATCCTCGCGGACGTTGATAAGGTTCATTTCCACAACGCCGTAGATTGGGCCGTACAGTTTGTTTTCCACCACTTTTTTGCGGTCGGAGTCGTATGTTTCATGACAAAGTTGAATCTTCATTGCGTATCCCGAAGCGATGCCGATCATGTTCATCGCCGTTCCGTCGTTTCGTTTCTGGAACTCTCCGAACGGATCCTCGGCGTCTTCCTTGTCCTTGTTGGCGTTATAGTCGTCGATGTAGTGCTGCTTGACGCCCTGATACGACATTCCGGCAAAGGCAGTGTTGTCGGTAGAGGCGGCGGCAAGCTGACCGTTGCGGTTGCGCCACATCCCGCTGTTGAAATCCACATTCGACGTGATTGCGCTTACATAGAGGATATTGTTTGAGAATCCCATGTAATTGCGGGCTTTCGTGCTGTATCTGAAGTCCGTGTTGTTGTCGGGCTTCGCTTCCAGATTTCCATTGCTGTCAAATCGGATGTCGTTTGCCACCATCTTGATTTCTCCGACACGGGCGATGGAGTAGGGCGTCTTGTCGACATTGTTAACCGTATAGTCGCGGGCGCCGAGCAGCGAGAAGCAGTTGTCCTCCAGGCGGATGATGTCGAGCCGCTGGAATGTGTTCAGAATCTTCGGATTGTCGATGGTGTGTCCGGCAAATCCATATCCTGTCAGGTCGGCGCTGCGGAAACCCTGGGCATACGATAGGTGTCCGTCGCCGAAGATGCCTCCCTCGCTGTCGTATTCGTAGAATTCATTTTCTCTGATTCCCACAAGACCCGACGGCGGCGTTGCGCCCGATTTGAAGAAATATTTGTCCTGCAGCGAAATGTAGCGGTATGTGTATATGCCGTTGGCGGCATCGTCGTCGCTGGCATAGTGCTTGTAGTAATAGCCGTATAGGTCGGTGCCGTCGGGCAGTTGCACCGGTCTGATGTCCTGGTGGGAGATGGTGATATGTTCACTGTCCTTGTTGTCGCCGACAAGTACAAGCGTGTTGCCGCAGAATCCAGCCGTAGAGCCGCCGGGCAACAAGTTAAGATCATCGCCGTTGCCATTGGCGATTATGGCATAGTCGAGATTGTATTTGTCGGTTAGTTTCAGCACGGTTGTGTTGTTGGCTAATACCGAGCCTTGAGCCACCGAATATCCGCCGCCATAGACAGCCTCGTCAATGGTGATGTTGACGTTTTCCCAGCCCACCGACGGCGCGGCGGAAACTATCTTCTTGAAGTAGTGGGCGCGGTTTGCGTCGGTAATCGTGTCGCGCATGCCGTTGCCGTTGTCGATAGCCACGATGTCTTCGTAGACGCCCTGCGATATCCACTCGTCATTAAGCAGATATATGTGCTGCTTGATGGCAGGTGTCTTTTCCTTTCCGTTGTCGTTCTCGACTCCAAGATTCTTCCGGTCGGCGCGTTTAAGCTCATATCTGCCTCGGACATGGTTTTGGGAGTTGGTCGAGTAGTAGGTTGGATATCCCACAATCACCTGAGTGGAGCCATACACATAGCCCGAATACGAGCCGCCCGTGACGGCGCGGAATATGTGGCCGTTGAGTATCTTGATAGTCGAGTAGCCCACCACGTTGCCCTGCTGGCCTCCGCCGTAGACGAAGTTGGCAGAGACGCCCAGACCTTCCGGATTGCTGTCGGGGTCGACCACGCCGCAAGGCAGAAACTTGTTGCCGTCCATTTTTGGCTCGGAGCATTTCACCGATTCGCCGATTGTCACGTTTGCGATTCCGTAGATGTAGCTTTCCATACCGTATCCGGCACCGTAAACGTTGAGTGCGGAATATTCGGCAGCCTTGACCAGCAGTTCGTTCGACTTCTCCAGTTTGTCCTTGTCCTTTCCAGCCAGCATGTCGCTTTGCAGGTTGATGAGGACGTCGCCAACGATTGTTCCGCTCTTGAAGCATCCGCCATACACATTTCCGCCGACGTATGCGTCGTTTTTCTCTTTAGGCATAAACTTGTTGCGGATGTTGAGTTTGATGAACGGATATTCAGAGTCGGCATCGCCGAGCAGATATCCGCCCCTGTGCTTGGCCTTGCCTTTGTAGTCGTAGTTGGTATTGTTGCAACCGCCCACAATCTTGTCGGTTATAGTCAGTCCTTCAGGGAATGTGTATTCAAGCACATTTCCGATTTTTCCGCTTGTCTTCGGCATAACGTTCATATTACCGCGGTTTCCGCCGCAGCAGAACGTGCCGATTACGCAGTCGGTCAGCCCCTCTCCGGTCTCGCTGCCGTTCCATTTGAGCGAGCCTTGTATGTTGGTCTCCACCGGTTGGAAGTAGAGGTCGAGTAGGTACGGATACACAATCGGACGTTTGCTTTTTTCCGTAGGGAGATACACTGTGCTGATGTTTGCGTTTTCGGAGTCGTTGACCCAGTCGATAGGCTCAGCAAAATCCAGCTCCTGAGTGTAGTCGTTGATGTCGCCGTTCAGCTTCTGGAACATATTCATGAAGTCGTTGTCCTCCGACGTCACAAACAGCTCCTCGCCGTTGCATCCCATAAACACGCCGCCGATACGTACGTGGTTCCCGATGTTGACGCTGATGTCGCCGACAGACTTGTCGGTATCTTCCGACGCCCCGTAGGCAAGCAGCTTCTGCACGGTTGCTGAGTTGCCGCCGCCATACACGTTTCCGTCGATGCGTACCGTGTCGGATGTCGACACACCCTGGATGTTGATGCTCACTTTGTTGGTCAGCGGACGCCATGAGTTGATGTTCACCATTTTCACCGCGTCGCTTGTGGCTCTGGACTGCGTTATGTTCTCGCGCATAGGCACGGTGTAGACCAACGGCACCGTCTCGGAGTCGGGGTCGTTGGGATTGATGGGATAATACTCGTTGACCGTCACATTCTTGTTTCCGTTTCGGTCGGTGGCATACAGGTAGTTTCCGTTGCCTGCGCCATACACGTCGCCAAACAGATGACCGCCGTAGATGTTGATGGTGGTTCCTGTGCCGCCGTTGTCCATGAAGTAGCCATTCTTGTTCAGTCCCACGTTGACATATCCCGACACGTCGTTGCCGCCATACACGTTGCCATGAATGAAAATGTCGGCATTGCTGTAGGTATGGGGACTTGTAGCCGGCTTGTTGTCGCCAATTCTCACAGTCGTGCTCTTAAGCACATCGCCCATAAATCCGCCTCCGAAAATGTCGTGGCAGTCGATGGCCTTCAGCTCCACGTCGGTTGAGTTGACTGAACTGTAGGTGCCTCCTCCGAACACACGACGGCAGAATACGCCACCGGAGCCCACGATGTGCGTGTCGCCGACCACTTTGCCGGAATATCCGCCACCGATGATGTCCATCACTGAGTAGCCGTTGAAAAAGTGCTTGTATTCCTCGCCTTTCACGATGTCGATGCCTTCGAGAATGCTTCCTCGTCCTTCCATTTCCACGTTCACATACGTGTCGCCCATCACGATGGCATTTTCACCGAATCCTCCGCCGAACACGCTGAATTGCGGTGTACCGATTTTTTCGTAGATTTCTTTCCACTCAATGCTTTCAAAGAAATTCTTGCCGGTGTCACGTCCAGCCACCATCTCTGTGCTGTTGTAAAGGAGTCCCTTTGTCATGGTGAGATAGGAGTTGTTGCCCACAACGCATGCTATGTTTCCGCCACCGTAAATATTGTGGTCCACTTTGAACTTACGTGCTTTAGGGTCGTACTGCGGAGAGTAAATCGTTCCGCCTACGATGCTGGCAGGACTCCATGTGCGTGCCTGCACATCCCATAATGCATGTGCCTGCACATTGCCTCCAAGAATCAGCAGGTTGGTGTTGCCGGTTACGTCGGCAGATGTCACCGCCACGCTTTCGCTGCCATTCTCAGTAATGGTTTCGACGCTTCCCAGACCACCTCCGTGAGCGCTTTGTCCGAACCATCCGTCGTAGATTGTCAGCAGGGTGTTGCCATACACTGTGCCGTTCTGGCAGCCGCCATAGATGCGTTCCATGAGAGTGGGGTAGTTGTCGATGTCAACGGGATGCACCATGTTGGCGTCATCGTTTGGAGAGAGATATTCTTTCGTTGCGTCGTCCCAATAGGGGTAGTGCATCACCGGGCGGTCGAGGATGAGACACGAGTTGCCGTAAACGCCTCCGAGACTCTTGCTGTCGGCACACTCCCTGACAGAACGTCCTCTACCGCCTGCAAACACCTGCGACATCAAGGATCCGCCACGGATGTTTACGAGAGTGGTGCGGTTTGTCGGGGATAGATAGTTGTCGCGGGTGAACACCGCAGCGTCGGCTTTTTTGCTGCCTACATTCGCCAAGTCACCGCCGCCGTAGACTCTGCCGAATATCAATGTGCGTTCAATCAGTCCGAGGCCATTACGGTATTTGAACATTTTGCCATAGATGTGCACTTCGGTTTTCTCTACATGCGCCATGTCCGGGAAATCGATGAATCCGCCGTTCTTTTTTACAGACTCCACACCGGAACCTCCACCGTAGACACTATGGTTGACATCGCCTCCTTTGATGAAAACCATCGACTTGCCTTTCACCGAACCGAAGTCGTAGCCGCTGCCGCTGGAGAAGTCGCCGTAGGGCAGCGCTCCCAAACCAGCGCCAAAGATGTCGTGGCAGCCAAGTTGGCAGTCGGTTTCCACGTATGTGTCGCCCGTTACATATCCGGCATATCCGCCGCCATGAATCTGAAGCAGCACGAGTCCGGGCTCACCGATTTTCCAAGCCAGACGGCTGATGTGGTAACGGCGGAATATGTTTGGATCGCTCTCGCCGCCATCATAACTTCCGAAATAGAGTTTCTTGTCTTCCTTCGACAACTTGAGATAGTCGTTGTAGATGTCATCTTCAAGGTCGAGATATGTTTTAAAGTCATTGTTTTGATAGAGATAGCGGTATTTTATGCCGTTGATTGTTAATAAGCCGTCGTCGTCAAATTTTGCTCCTGGCTGCGCATAGACTTCGGTCTTTCCGACAGAAGTGTTGACACCATATCCCGCGCCGAACACTGAGAATGAAGGGCTGGAAACGTATATGCTGTTCATGAACCAGCAGAGCCCCTGCAAAGTGGTGTTTTCAAACATACTGATGGTTTTCCCCTTTGAGTCCTTTATGTCGTCGAGGGGGGAGTGGTTGATTATGACCACTGATTTGCCTGTGTTGGCAACAGAGGCGGAGCCGACATGGCAAGCCCTGTTTCCTCCGCCAAAGATGTTGTAGCTGTTGGTGAAGGTGAATCTGTCCAAATCGAAGAATTTCTTAGTATTCTCATTGTTTCTGATACGGTCGATGGCATTCTGTGCAAGAGGGTCGCCGATGTTGTCTAACGACGTTGCCCTGTCAATGGCATAGGCAATCTTTCGGAATTCGTTATTGTCCTTGCAGATGGGGCTGCTGTCTGACTCGGCGTCAAGCCATGTCGTGATGTTGCCGTTGCTGTCTGCTTTGCTGTTCCATATCCATGAACCTCCGTCGATTTGCACCTTTGTGTTGCCAAGGATGTCGGCATACGTGCCGGTGTTGGCTATGTCCTTCTTGCCGAGCACCTCCTTGTCGACAGTCAGCTCGCTGTCGATGTCAATGTCGCCATATCCTCCGCCATACACGTTCTTGCCCAGCATTCCGCCCTCGATGTGCACAAGCGTGTTGCCGTCGACCGTTCCGTATTCGCAACCGCCGTAGATGTCGCCCCAAACGCATGGCACCACATTGTCGATGCCGCTGTCAACGCCCGGATTGCTGTTAACCACGTGTACAAGCGTGTTGCCGTTGATGCGGCCGATGTTGTAGTATTGGTTTGCTTCAGCCTTTTTGCAGCCCACACCTCCGCCATACACGTTTCCAAAAATGTTGCCGCCGCGTATGTTGACAAACGACCGGTAGCCCTCGGCTTTGTAGCTGATGAATGAGCCGTCGGTCTGGTTGAGCGTCGAAGCGCTTGTCAGCAAGTCGGGCGAGTAGTAGTCGGAAGGTTTCATCTCTTGGTAAATGCCCACATTGGCATTGTCGCCGCCGCCGTACACGTTGCCGTAGATATTGGCGTTGTCGGCAACCTCCACCATGGTTGTGCCGATGACACGCGCCACGGTTATGAAGTGGGTTGAAGAGGCTGTCTCAGGCTTCAGTCCGGCACTTCCTCCAAACACGTCGCCGTGGGTGAAGGCACCGCGCATATATACCTCCGTATTGCCGCCAATCTGACCTGTGGTGTTGTCCTCGGTCGACGCGATGTCGCCGAAGCCGCCGCCAAACACACGGCGGATAAACGTTTTTCCGTCGACAGTGACTTTGGTGTTGCCAGCCACAGTGCCGGCATATCCGCCGCCCAACACAGCCCATACGGTGAAGTTGGGCGCTCCCATTGAATTGTCGAACGAAGGATCGTTTGGGTCAATATTGCCGTCGTGGCCAGGGCCGTTTTTGCCATAGTCGCCGTCAACGTTGACGGTTACATCGGTGCTGCCAACGGTCGTCAGCCGTCCGTATCCGCCGCCGAAGACACTGAAGTGCGGATTCTCGTTGTCGGTGTACGACTGTTTCCATTCGTCGGTTATCAGCAGTTCGTAAGGCGTCATGCCTTTCTGCATCATCACGGTGGCAAGGCCGGTGCCGTCGGCAGGGGTTGTTGTCACATTGCCGTCGTCGTCTTTGTATGTGCCCACGTTGCAGGCAAGATTGCCGCCACCATAGATGTTGTGGGGATTCAGGAACTTGCCGTAGGCATAGAATTTTGATTTTTCGTATACAGTGTCCTCCGTGGCAGGCTCGTCGCCGGCGTCGTCGATGTCGGGGTCCCAGATGTAGAATATGTTTTCAACCGGATCCCACATCTTGAACCATATCACATTAATCGAGAAGCTGTCGTCAATCGGACCGTGGCCTACGTTTTGTGTGCCGCCCTCGTCCTGCGCCAGGGTCACGTTGGTGTTGCCGAGCACGTCGGCTGAAGTGACCGTGCCGTCGGTGATGTCGCCGTTTCCGCCTCCGAACACCTCTCCGGCGATGTTTCCGGCATAAATGTTCACATGCGTGTCGTTGGCAACCTGTGCAAGATTGCCGCCGCCGAAGATGTCGCCGTAAATGAAAGGAGCCTGCTGTGTGCTGCCTGCGAACGATACGTTGGCGTTGCCGGCAACCAGACCCACCAGCTCAGGATGCTGCGTGAAGCCGTCGCCGGCGGCAAACGCTTGCGAGGCAGGGCGCAGACGGCGGCCGTTGCCGCCGGCAAACACCGAGCCGCGGATGTCGGCGCTGTCGCCGATGACAACGTTTGTGGCGTTGCCGTCAAATTCTACAATCGCCATGTCGCCTCCGCCATAGATGTTTTTGTAGAAAGTGCCGCCCATGATGTTCACGCTCGACTGTCCGTAGAGGCGAGCCATGTCGGAAAGCGTCTCTACGTTGGAAGTGCCCATCTCCTTGGCGTCAGCCACACCGTATCCGCCGCCGAACACCGGGCAGTAGAAAATGCCGCCGTTGATGTTCAGCTCCACGTTGCCATAGGTCTTGCCGAGGGCTTTGTAGTTGCCGGAATTGCCGCCGTAGGGGTTCTGCGAATAGAAAAAGTCAGTGCCACGTCCGCCGGCGAAAATGCCGTTGGTGCAATGAAACTCACCGCCGTTGATGGTGATCGACGCCACTGTGGCGCCAACCTTTCCGTAGACATTGCCTCCGCATTTGTTTGGAGTGGCGGCGGTGCTCGACCATAAGCCTTTGCTCATAAAACCGCTTCCTCCGCCATAGATACCGTCGATAGGGTCGGTGGTAGAGCCGAACTCTCCACCGTTGATTACAATCTTGGTGTTGGTGTTGGTTGGGTCGACATCTGTGAATGACTCGAAATCATCGTTGTTGTAGCAGTGATACGTCACCAGACGGTCTTTTGCAACGGCATACGGACCGTAGAGCATAACGTCGCCCGATTCATTCCAATAGGCGATGCTTTTATCGGGAGTGTGGCTGTCGGCATTGTCGTCGCCTTCGCCGATGCCGTTCATACCGCCTGCGCCAGCACCGTAGATTCCGCAGAAGATGTTGTCTTTCTTAGTGTTGCCGGCAGGCAGAATCTCGAATAAGCCGCCGTTGATGGTGATTGTGCTGTAGCCATAGAACGGGTTGTTGACAATCACGTTGCCGGTGTGTCCACGACCGGTGCTGCCGCCATACATCTCGGTGACAATAACACGGTTGTCAATCCATTCGTCGTTGTTGTTTCTTGAAGACGCAGGGTCGAGCAAGATGTTTGCACGTCCCATATAGGTGTTGTTTGGCACGTAGTAGTCAGTGCCGTTGTAGGGTAGGATGAAGTCGCGCTGCGCACCCAGCGAACCGTTTACGACACGCGCCACCTTTCCGCTTCTGATTATTATGTCGACATCCGCATACATGGCACCCTCGTGGCTTCCGGCGAGAATGATACCGGCATCGTAGTCGCTCTTGCGTTTGCTTGTTTCTCCCTTGATTTTCCTTTCCGGGTTGTGGGCATCGTTCCATTTGCGGTCAATGTCCATCTCGATTGTGCACTTTATCGGCAAGTTTGGAGTTCCCATCACTCCATTGTAGTCTTTCTCAGACGATGTCTGACGTCCGCCCGCGCAGATTGCCGAATATAAACCGGATTTGATTGATATTTTGAAACCCTCCTTGCCGTGAGGCATCGACTGCTCGAAATCGGAGATGTTCTTCTTGTTGCTTAGCGGAAAGAAACGGCCGTCGTTGTTGAAGCCGCCGAAGATGTGGAAGGCTGTGGTCACTGCGCCGTCGATAGTACCGTAGTTAGGGGAGTTCTGCCCGAAGCCGGTCATCTGTATGCCTTCGCCCATCTCCAGGCTGTTGTATTGGCAGTAGATAATCTTGTAGAACTCGCCGCCGTTGTTTGTCACCGGGTCGTTGTTGAAGGTGATATACTCGAATCGGGTGTCGCCCCATATCGGCAGACCCTTTTCGGCACCATAAATCTCGATAGTGCCCTTGTAGTCGGTGCCGTCCCAGTCGCCCGTGATGGTGGCGTTGCGGAAAAGAGGGGACTCTCCCTTTGCGTTAGCCCAATCGTCAAACTTCAGCATGCTTTTGCCTCTGTTGTTGCTGGTTATGTTGAAACCCGTGTATTGATTGTTGGTCACGTCGGCATGGCTTGTGCCCATCAGCACGATGATGTTTTCATCCCAAGTACCCGTCTTGGCGAGCTTGCTGTAGGCGCCTTTCCACGTCTTCATTGCCTGTGTCGGGGAGTAGCCCCACTCCTCGTCGTCGTTGTCTTCGCCCTGTGCGTAGGTTGTGCCGTTGATGCTCACCGCCTCAGGACATAGGTACACCACGATAGTCACTTTGATGTTTTTGTGGAAAATGATGTTGCCACCGCTCTTTACGGTAACCGTACAGTTGTATTGGTTCTTGTTGGTGGCAGTTTCCGGACGTACAAACTCGTTGGACGTTTCCGACAGCAAGGTTTCTTTGTCGTGCCATTCGTATGTGATGTCGAGCCCGAGTTCGTCGTTTGTGAAATGCTCTTTCGTGTCGTTTTTCACATTAACGATGTATGTGCCCGGCTTGGTGTCGTAGTCGAGTTCGGCAGTGATGCCGATAGCCTCGACGAGTACGGTGTTGGTGCGCTGGCTGCCGTCGACGGTCATGGCGTAGACATACTGGGAGTAGGTTTGTCGAGGCAGGGTGAACGGGTTGCAGGCAGTGCTGTTTACCTTTTCGCCCTCAGTGTTGTCGGTCGATGCATACCAGTTGTAGACATCGGAAGTGGTTTCTCCGTCTTCTGTTGTCACGGTGAGCACATCGCTCGTGCCGCGCTCCGCCTTCAGGGCAATCGAGCTGAAAGAGAACCGTTTGGAAGAGTTTGAATATAACCACGGCCTCTTGTCGAGGTTGTTTTGGTTGATGTACAGGTTGTTGAGCCCGGCAAACGTCTTTCCGAACGGCTCTCCTGTGGTTGCGTCGGTTGCCGAAATGTCTTTTTCAACGCCGTATTGGTTGTAGGCGTAGGTGTCGGCAGCCTTGTTGGCAGGAGTGTAGTACCATGTATCCTTCACCTTGCTTGCAAAGTTGTCGGCGGCTATAAACGCCATCACGCTGGCTTTTTTGCATTGGGTGGTGTTGGCGCTTGTCTTCAAGCCGGCACCGTGCACATAGATGTTTCTCGGCCATACGACATAGCCTGTTTGGTTGGCAAGTTTGCTTGCCGCACCGAAACCGCATGAAATTGTCACTTGTCCTTCCACACCGTTGAGTGCAGCGTTCCGGAACACATCAATCTCCGTGTCTGCGGAGATGTTGAATATTCTCAGACTCACAAAGTTGTTGAGATATCCGGCTATGCCTCCAATTCTGAATTTGGTCTTTGTCGAGAAACTCTCGTTGTTGTCGGTGATTTTTGAGTTGCGGATTATGATGTTGCTGAGTTCCGCGTTCTGGGTCATGTCGGCAACCACAATGCCCATCTTTACCGTGTAGTTGGCGTTGTTGAGAGGCATGTGTGCCTCGAGCTTCTCTATCAAGGCGTTGTCGATGATGAGGTTTGTGACAGCCGCATATTCATTCTCGTTGTTGCCCTTGCCGTTGAGTCGGGCGAACAGACCCCACGAAGCCTCTTTGGCTGTGTTGAAGCTCCATTTGATGAGCAAGTTGCTGACGGAGTGCCCGTCGCCGTCAAACTTTCCGGCGAAGAAGTGTCCGTCGGAAGCCTTCGCGATGCCTTGAGCCGTGCCGATAGGAGTCCACAGACCCTTGCTTAGGTCGATGTCCTTGGTGAGTTTGAAATATTTCTGAGAAAACATTTGTTGAGCTGCGCCATTGTTGACTTCATGCGCCAGTCTTGCCAATTCCAAGTCGTTGCTGATGAGGTAGGGCTTTTCCTTAGAGCCGTCGCCCTCGGTGCCGTCGGGATATAGCTGGTAAGAGTCGGCATAGAAATGGTTGCCGTCGTAGTTCACGCCATAGGCTTTCGGCTCGATGCTGAAAGCGATGGTCTGCGATGTGTTGTCGGCAGACGTGATTGTCACATCGCCGCTCCGAGTCTTGTTGGTCAGCGGCAGCGTGATGGTCTGTCCGCTGTTGGAAATTCCGTCGGTGACACTCTTTGAGTCCACGTTCCATGCAAACGTGCTTCCGGCGGGGATGTCGGCGGAAACGATGGAATATGCGACCGTGCCGTTTTTGAAATCCCATGAGGCTTTAATGTCGTTGCTGCTTAATCCTTGAGCCATGGTCAGATTGACTTCGGCAATCATAAGCATGAGCAGAGAGAAAAAAACTCGTGATATGCTATGTGTTGAATGTTTTCTCATTTTCCAAACACTTTATTGTCGTTATCTATTGTTAGTCTATCAATAATTGACCCGTATAGGCATCCTCGTCGGCAAGCACATACAGGTAGCGTGGCTGTATGAGGATGCGTATTGGGTTTATCATCGCAGTCTTGCCTGTTGTGAGGCTGCTGAAATTATCCTTGTTGATGGTTATCCCGGATGTTACGTCCTTTCGGGTGACGATGGTGGAACCGTCCTCCGCTATGAATTCCACGTCGTATTTGACGTTGATGACAGGCAGGAATTTGGCATCGGGTATGGTGTAGATGTCGGCACCCCATTGCGAGTAGCCGGCAGATGTGACAATGACGGTCTGGGTGTTGTCGTCGTAGTCCGCGGAGCCGTAGCCTTTGTAGGCAATAGGGAATGGTGTCTCTACAAACGACTGACGTTTGATGTCGCTCCATGTTATTGCAGAGGCAGACCAACTTTTTGATGTTGTATTCCAGACGTAGGAACGCGATATTGTGCACGATGTGGAGAAGCTGCCTGAAAGCGTCACGCTCTTGATGCGGAAGTGGCGGATGGCGTTCATCTTGGTGCCGAGCATGAAGAGCAGCTTGTAGCCGGTGAGTGTCTGGTCGAATTTCAGACTGACCGTTCCGCCTCCGTTGCTATCGGAGATGGCACCTTTGCTGCTCGGGACGGCGCAGATGATCGGCGCCGCCTTTGTGTCGTAGATTACCGGCACAGGGTTGCCGCCGTCGCTCATGGCGAACGGAAACGAGAGGGTATATGTGTTGTTGGCGGTGCGCAGAAGAGTGGCGCCGCCGGTATATGGCATATATGCGAAGAAGTCGAACGACGAAGCCTTGGTGTATTCAGTCCAGCGCTTCTTTGTCGCAGTGTCCCAGCCGTATGTCGCTACGTTGTAGGTGGCAGTTTCATTGTTGAATATGGTGTTTGCAGCCGACGCATAGCGTTTCGGCATGTCGTAGTATCCGAACGTGCCCATCGTTGCGGGATGGCGCGTAGGGTCGTAGGCCTCGTAGGGGTTGGCGCGTGTCGCTGTTTTTTGCGGTTGCGCCGAGAATGAGATGTATCCGTGGTTGTCGGCTTGCTGTATGGGCATGTCGGAACCCTCGCAGGCAGAAAGCGTTGCGAGAAGCGCGATAGCGGTTATTTTTGAGATATGTTTCATTCTTGTAGTCAATTCTTTTTACCAGTCTTCAGTGCCTGAGCCGTTGTTTTTTATGTCGGCACCGGGAAGCCATTGTTCCACCATCAAATCGTTGAAAGAGATGCTGTCGCCAGTGTCGGACAATTTGAAAATGTATGTGTATTGGCAGCCCGCCTTCCACTGCATGTATTGCGCCGGGACTGTAGCCGACACCGTTTTTCCGCCAATGTTGATGGTTATGGTGTATGCTCCCTGTTCGTAGGGGATGTTGGCGAGCGGCGGCACGTAGTACCATTTATTGTAGAGAGTAGGGTCTTTGAGGATGTGTATCTGGTCGCCAGCCTCCTCGTAGGGAGTGGTGAGAACCAGGAGTCCGGACGCATCAGCCGCTTCCGACTTCGACATCGTGAGAGTCGGAAATGTGCCGACCGGAATACCGGTGAGCGGATAGGCGGCGTCGATGGTGCCGCGGAGAGGGGTGTCGGCATTTGCCGGGGTGTCGACGAAACGACTGTCGCGGAACTTTATGTTGCTTATCGCAATGTTGGTCGTTCCGTCAGGATAGGTGAAGCGGAAGCGCACCTTTGCGATTATCGGCGCGAAAGTCAGAGTGACGCACGACCCGTATGCCGGCGACGTCGACGAAGGGGAGGCAAGCCAAAGGCGGCTTGCGTATGGTGTTGAAGTAGCGGTTGCTGCTTCAGAATATTCAAAATTAAAAGACAAGGTAGCGGTAGCGTTGTCGCCCGAGCTGACCGAAGTCTTTACATCTGGATTGAAGGGACTGTATGCGAAAAAGCGGTAGCTCGTTGCCGAGTAGTCCCAATATTTTATTGTTTGCAGGGTGGCAGTTATAGGATTTTCAATGCCAGCATATTCCCAGTCGGCAGTGTTTGTCGTAGAGCTGCCGGCAGAGCCCTGATTGTATGACATTTTATATCCGTCCATCACAATTTGCGGCGATGACGGGTTCGGGGAGTTTGTTGTGGTTTTATATCCCCATGTGCGGAACGTCTGGAAGATAGTCTCGAGACCGTTGCCCGCTGCTTTTGTTTTTGCATCCTGCCAGTTGTTGTTAGTGCTGCTGAAGGCGATGCTTGTCTGTGTATTGTCCGGTTCGGGCACTATTGGTTCGTCCGGCTCGGATTGCGAGCAGGAGAATAGGAAAAGTCCCAACAGAGGAAATATTAGGATGCGATGTTTCTGCATGTCTTCTTGTTTTTTTTAAAGACGGGCGGGGGAGAAGCCCCCGTCCGACATATAAATGTGTCCGAGGCGTGTGAAAACACACCTCAGACACAATGTTTTTAGTCAGAATCCAAGGCGTAGGCCATGGAGAAAGAATTAGTTTTTGACAACTTTGACAATCTTGTATGACTTTTTGGTTCCATTGTCGTATTCAACAGCGTAGTATGTTTCTTTAGCCGGGTCGGTGACAACACCTGTCCACTTGAGGGCATTTACCTTGAGAGTGTAGCCAGGACCTGCCGGAACAGAAGTGACTTCAGAGACACCATCTGTTGTTTCTGTCACAACCATCTTCTTGCCAGCGTAGTCCTTGACAGTCCACGTCTTGGCAGTAGCGTCGGGGGTTCCTTTCACGAGAGCGTTGGCAACGCTTGCCTCGTTGATAGTCTGAGTGGCACCGTCTTCGAGAGTTACGGTGTACAATTTCTGAGGAGCGACGGTTTTTGCAGCGGTTTCGCCTGCAGCAGGAACATATACAGTTGCATAGATGTCGGTGCCGTTAACATATTCGTTGCCGTTGGTAGTAACCTTGTTGTCCTTGTAGCCGTATGTAGTGAAGCTGTTGTCAGAAACAGTGGTGATTGTTTCCTGGAGACCGTTTGCCTCATCGTCAACAACAACGGCGTCGAATGAAATGGCAGTCAAACCAGTGCTTGAGCCGCCGGTAGAACCGTTGGTGTCCTGAGAAATCTTGAAGATGTAAGTGTAGGCATATCCAGACTTCCATTCAGTGTATTGGGCAGGAACGGTTGCAGTGGCACCCTTCACGTTGATTGTCTCGTTGGAACCGTCGACAGAAGTGAGCTTGTAGTCGATGCGCAGAGTGATGGCGCTTGCCGCACCTTCTGACGGAAGCACGTTCTGATAGCCGTCACCGCAGTAAGAAGGTTTCGCAGCATTCTGGCTGAGGTATGTTGTGCCTGCAGAAATCTGACCTTCGGCCTGGTTGTTGTAGTTGACAGCGCCGAATCCTTTATGATTCAATACGCCAGTCTCACCTGCAGTTGTTGATGCAGTGAATTTCACGTGAGCCTTGTTGTAGTCTTTCTCAGTAGCGTGTTTGGTACCTGTTGTGGGGAAGTATACTGTCAATGTGCCGGAGTTGTTGAAATTTCCGATGAGTGTGCCTTCCGGGTTGGCTGTGGCTGTGGTGCTTGTAGCGTCGTAGAACTTCACGTCGCTAATCACATAACCAGGGACAATCTCGAAGAGAGCCATGCGCACCTTGCTGGCAAGGTGACGGAAACTCATTGATACAGGAGTCTTGTCGTAGTTAGGCTCAGTAACGGTCTTCATGTCGGAAATGTAGCACTCGCTGAGAGTGTTTACGTTGCCGGTGAGAGTGTAGGCGGCTCCTTTGAGGTCGGCTTTGTTGACGGGTGTCGGAGTGGCGTATTCTGACGCCGCACCCTTACCCATTGAAAAAGCTATGAAATCGTAGGATGCGCAAGAGTGGTCCCAATACTTGATGGTCTGCTGCGATGCTCCGCTCTGTGCGAGAGAAGCGGCAGGGTTGGTGCCCTTTACTTCCATGTTTTGATTTACATACTCCCAACCAGCACGGTTTGACTCGGTAGAGAATGCTGAACCGTCTTTGAAGTTTACGTTGTAGTGGTCGAATGCATACGTTTCGTTGTTTGCTGCATCTTCCTTGCTTCCTTTGAAACCGACAACTACAAAGTTGTTTTCGAGAAGGTCTGCGGCTGCGTTGCCCTTTGTTGTGGCGCGTGTGATTTTGCCCGTGTCGCCACCGAAGTTGATTGCTGAAGTGGCTTCATTTTGCTCATTCCCCTGAATTTCTCCCAAGAAATCGTCGCTTGAGCAGCTGGCGAGAGCCAATGCCGAAGCGGCTGCGATAAAAAACTTGTTCATAAATTAAAAAATTAAAATAGTTCGTATTATTTATTATGTATAAAATTTTCTGTTGATTACATGTCGAATATCCATTCTTTCTCTTCGTAGTCCTCCACCACAGCATCGAAGCCGGAGCCTCCGGACCGGTTGGGGACAGGCACCTTGTCCATGTCGAGCTCCACCGTGATTACACCTCCCCGGAACAGCCGTCGCGCCTGGTCGGTGACGTCGAACACGAACGTGGAGTCTTTGCCGTTGTAGAACTGCATTTTCACGTCAATATAGTGGCGGTTGTTAAGGTCGGCATCCCTCACTTTCTGCAGCGATTCCAGATATGCTCGCGCGTCAAGCTTGCTCGGGTTTAGTTTCGGGATGCCGAAAGTAAGCACCTTTCCGCCTATCACGTCGACCTTGTCGCCGTTCTTGTCGGCAACGTCCTGCTTCATCCGCATGAAGAAGTTCACGGTGATGGCGTCAGCCCCCGTCACGCCTGTGTTGAGGTTTACGGAGCGAGCCATGCCGCTTAGATTGGCGTTTCCCTCTACGGCTGTCACCTTTCTGCCGTTGTGGTCGTTGTTGCGCAGAATCACTTGTACCAAATAGATGTAGGTCACTGGCTGCAGCTCCATCTCGAGCTGCCGTACCCAGCAGTTGCGGTTCTCGTCGAACGTGAACCCGTCCAGATTCTTGTTTATCTCAATTCCTCCACGGTATCCGGCAAACAGCTCCTCCGGCTGATAGAAGGAGCGCGTGAACTGCGGCGAGTTGTAGAGCGCCGGGTATATTGTCTGTCCGGTGTAAGCTGTGACGTGGTCGTAGGTGGTGTTTTCGTCGATACGCACACTCTGCACCCCGTCGGGAGTGTTGATGTTGTTCCAGGCAAGAATGTCCCAAAAACCGAAATCGTATTTGGCTTGGAGGTGGTTGCCGACGATTGAGTGCCTGTAAGGAGCATTGTGGACACCGAACTGGACGTTGCCGGTGAAATAGCGGCGCACCTCGAAGGCGTCAGGCTCTGTGTAGCCGATAGTGCCAAACATTTCCTCGTCGGTGTTGTCCCATCCGTAGATCCACTCCGCTTGCCAGTCGTATTCGGTGTCGTACTTGAAAATGTAGTTCCATATCACTTTCAAGTCGAGGTCGACGGTCGGTATCTCCATATCGATGTCGGCGCCGCCCTGGTGGAGATGGAGCTTAGGCTCACGCACGCATCCCGTTGCGACAAGGCATAACAATGCAAAACACATGACGGCAGCCTTGTTGCAGGCTTTGCGGCTTGCATCAAGGATGATTCGTGATATGAGTTTTGTTATATTGCGCATTGTTGCTATGTTTTGTCTAATAGTTGATTGTCGTTTCTCGGTTTCTGAAACTTACGCCTTTTTTGTTGTTGCGTCTGTAGAGCAGGTCGTAGCTGAGCGTTATCTCCACTCTGGTAGGACCAAGCCACGAGAAGCGGTGCTGCCTCTTTTGGAAATCCTTGGCATCGCCGTACCACTTGTAGTAATATTGCTCTTTGTCGGTGTCGGGGTCTACGGGGCATTTCCACTGATAGGGGTCGTAGTTGGTGCTGAGATATCCAGCCTGCAGTCCGAACTCCAGCTTCCAATGTCCGGAACGCCCCAACGGGACGACATAGCCTATACCCAAACCAGCGCCCCAGCCTTCGCCTTCCCATCCGCGTTTCTCATCGAAGCAGATGTTGTATAGGTACGCGTGCGCGTATAGACTGAGGTATAAACCTCTGAAAGCCGCGCCTTCTCCCGGT
>OFMS01000952.1_pt1 | contig 24364 bp, 20 predicted proteins | sample 1541871 | NCBI WGS metagenome assembly OFMS01 (sample SAMN04209251, study PRJEB22552) | human gut metagenome | biome: gut; material: feces | host: Homo sapiens | place: USA: Oklahoma
CGGCGGCTTTTTTTCCCGCCGTCGAGCTGCACTAGAATTTCAAACATCAGGCCAAACATCTCTGCATTCTTTCCGCCGAGCATGTCTCACCTCGCCGTCACGCCGAGGACTTCAACATCGGTAGCTTCGACAAGGATCGTTTCTTCGGAAGTGGCCAGCGTAATGCAGAGCTTCCCTTCTGGCGGCACGACACCACGCGTCAGCCATCCCGCATTGCCGTTCCATTGGACCTCGACTTTGAGTTTGGCCGGAGATACGGTTCGACAACCCTCCGGAAGAGTGCCATCCAGAGGCTCCTTCTGCTTAAGAGCCACCGTTTCTGAATCAGAATCTTCGCTACGCTCAGATGCATCATCGTCATTCTGCGGCTGAGATTCTCCCTCGGAATTTCCAAGACTCTGTATAAAATCCGCCACCTGAGCCCGGCTGATCGTAAAGTCATCGTTCTTAGACCATTCTTCGATTTGGTCTGAGACAACCCGTGGATCTTCTTGATAGAGCTTTTGGAGTTTTCTAACGGATTGAGCATCTTGAAGATGCCGTTCCTTAACGAGCACTTCCAGTTCCTTCGGCAACTCCGCAATCGCATTTAGGGTACTGATGTAGGACTCGGCCTTTCCCAACTTCTTGGCAATCTGCCGAACCGTCATGTCCTGACAAACAAGGGCGGCGATTGCGTGAGACAAGTCCCACAGTGTCATCTCATCTCTCTGGATGTTTTCCGTTAGCTGGCGCAACATACGGTCGGTTTCGCCATCCTTTTCGCGATTCATGACCATGCAGTCAAGCGTGATGAGACCGGCAAGTTTGGCGGCTCTCCAACGACGTTCACCCTGTTCGATGACGTAGTAACCCTTGTTGTCGGGACTGACAACGATAGGTTGTTGTTGCCCGAGTTCTTTCAGGCTTTCGGCAAGTTCTTCAAGGTTTTCGAACACTGTACGAGGTTGGGCCTTGCTGTAAATGCGATCCACGGCCAGCGTTTGGAAGGCTTTCCCTTTTTCAGATTTGTCGTGAATGACCTGACCAAGTTGTGAAAGGGAAGTGAGACTGTTGAGAAGAGGGCTCGGCATAGTCAATATCCAAGGTGTGCCAAAGCCACCTCGTCAAAACGAGATGGCCTTAGTTTGAGAAATTTGGGTGTTACTGTTTTTCTGCGATACGTTTGAGCATTTCTTCGAAGAGGTCGTGCAACTCTTCTGCTGCGCGTTGCCCGTTTCGTACTTCTGCGATGGGCTTCCCACGCGATGCAATGTCAATCGGAGAGCGCGACCGGATCTTGCTTTCAAAGAGATAGCCGGGAAGAGCTTCGTTGACGGCGTTTAGCGCATCGCGTTGAACAGCGGTCCCCTGATATTCATTGACGGCAATGCCGAGAATTTTCAGATTCGGATTAACACTGTTTTGAACCTGGATCAGTGTCGAGAACAAGCTCTTCAAGCCGGAAACGGCGTAGCCGGAGAGCTTGATGGGGCAGATCACGAAGTCCGTCAAAATCAACGACCCGATAAGGCGACGGCCCAAAGAAGGCGGACAGTCAATGATTATATAGTCGTAGTTTTTGAGAATGGGAGAGACCCATTTGTGCGGGTTCATCACCTGTTCGATAGGCAGGGCTTCAACATCATATGCTTCTGCCGACTGATTCGAGCCAATCAGATCAATACCCTGCTCGGTCGTTTGCACCGTCAGAGAATCGAGGTCATTGTTGAAGAGATGTTCTGATGGCGTTCCCGTCAGAGCAGTACCCGCCAAGAGCGTTTCAGAGGCACTGCTCTGTGCATCCATATCAATGAACAGCACTTTCTTTTTCTTGGTGGTTGCCAAATAGTAGGCGAGCTGAGTAGAGAAGGTGGTCTTGCCGACGCCGCCTTTTTGGTTTGTAAAGGAGATGACTGTGGGCATTGAATAATCCTGAAAGGAATGATGACTGATTGGGTTGAACGTATGTTATCACAGGCGTGATAATGCTTTCAAATGGTTTGCTTTGTCTTGAAAGATTGGCTCGCCTAGATTCCGCAACCGAAATTGCGACTCAAACAATTCGAAGTCGGAATTTCTACCGCGAATTAGGCATGGTTCACTGAAGGATAGCGCGACTTAGCTCAGGAAGTTTGTGGTTGAAGAAGCTAGAACCGCTTTCAAGGCTCGTATTGCATGACGTTGCTCGCAAGTTTCAACCGGATGAAACTCTGGCCTGAGGTGTGGGGTCGGATGAAAGTTTCAACCAGTTGAAACTCTGGCTGAAGGTGCGGCGTTGGGTGAAAGTTTCAACCAGTTGAAACTCTGGCTGCGGGTGTGGGATCCGATGAAGTTTCAACCGGATGAAGCTCTGGCTGGAGGTGCGGCGTCGGATGAAGTTTCAACCGGATGAAACTCTGGTCTATGGGGGCCTCTGGTCGCAAGACCAGAGGCGAACGTGCCTCTCCTCAACTCGTTTCTCGCTATTGATTTGCGCCTCCGCAAACGCTCTTAAAAGCCATTTTTGCTTACAAGCCTGCCAAGCCAGCTTGTAAGTGTCGGTAACCTCAAACTCGAATCTTTGTCGAGGACGAGCGTCATGCTCAGAGCGTTTCAAAAAACACTTCTAACTTCTTGTTTGTTGATGAGTTTCGGGTCGGCCTATGCCGTGACGGCGACTGAATCCGTTATCAATCATCCGTCAAACATCTTCTACAACAGCGGAGCTGAAGGCTGGTACTGGTATCAGGATCCAGTGCCTGAAGAAGAACTATTGGAGGAATTGCCGCCTCCACCGCCCGAAGTGGCCAAGGAAGAAACTAAGCCAGAACCATTGAAGGAGGCGAAGGCCGAACCGCCTGCACCTTTCTCTTTGAAGTGGGTGCAGGAGATGCTTCCCAAGTACAAGGAGCGTGCTTGGGACAATCCTACGCATGAAAACGTCCAAGCGTATTTTCTTGTGCAGCGATTTGCGATGGACCGGGCTAACAAGTTCGCAGATGTTGCGCAGCAGGTGGTGGTCGGTAACGCTCTGCTCGACGAAAGCATGCGCCGTCCGTTGGCTACTTTTATGAATCCGAGCATTGATCGTGCGGCTAATCAGAACACTGACGCTTTGCTTCGCAAGGTTTCTGAGAAGGCCGGGATCTTTTTCTTCTTCAAATCTGATTGTGTGTATTGCGAGCGGCAAGCCCCACTATTGGCGTATCTGGAAGAACTTGGGTTCGATATTTTGGCCATTAGCATCGACGGCGGTCAGCTTCAAAGCCATCAATTCAAGAACACCAAAGTGGATGCTGGTCAGGCTCAAGTCTTGGGGGTGCGAGCTACGCCAGCCATGTTCTTGATGAATGAGGATGGGCAATTCTCCGCTTTAGGGCAAACCGTGCTGTCTTACGCCGATCTGCGTAAGCGCATTTTGTTGGTTGCCGCTCGCGAAGGATGGGTGACGGAAGAAGAACTCAAGGAAACGCAACCGTTCATCAATCCCAATACTCAACCGGATTTGAGTCAGGAGCTTCCGAAACTTCTCAAAGCCGCTGCCGATCCCTCGTCTTTGTTCGGCTCAAAAGAACAATCGGAAGCAGTCATGGCGTTGTCGGATGAGGATAAGGAAAAGTTCACCGACGAGCAGAACTTCATTGAACCAACCAAACTGATTGCTCTATTTGGCAAGGCGGCTCAGACGCACGGCCAGTTGGAGGACGGAGATCAAATTGAATTCACGCAATAAACTCAGACTACTTTCCGTCGCTGTGGCGATGACGATGGCCAGTATGTCGGTTCCTATGGCAAGTGCCGGCGGCCTACAGAATAAAATGGACGCGGTATTCAACGACATGTCAAATGTTTCCCGACCTGGCGTCTTCGAAACGCAGCGTCGCGGCGTTTTGTCGGGGGGCTCTGCATATGTTAGAAGCCCGATCATGAATACTGAATTGGTCAACCTGCAAGCGCCGTCATTCAAGGCTGGTTGTGGTGGTATTGACTTTTTCGGCGGTTCCTTCTCCTTTATCAACGCCGACCAATTCGTTCAGTTGCTCCGTTCAGTTGCGTCGAATGCCAAGGGGTACGCTTTCCAGATTGCGTTGGACATTGCTTGTCCTGACTGTATGGCTTGGATCAATAATCTTCAGTCCAAGATTCAAAAGCTCAACGAACAGCTTGGTAATTCGTGTCAGCTGGCGCAGGGGTTGGTGACTGACGTTGCCAATGCGTTTGGTGCGAACCGAGACAATCAGTACAGCTTAGTAGGTACGGTTACTGGTCTTAAGGATGACTTCTTCAGCTCGAAGGATAGTCCGGACAAGGGCAAGGAAGTTGACGAAAAGAATCCGGAGAAGGCAAAGGATGTTGTGGGCAATATCGTTTGGGATGCTCTTAAGAAGAGTAAGGCGAACAAATGGGTAACTCCGGGTGCCGAGTCGACGAACGAAAAAGAAGAGTACGAGATTCTGATGTCCGTAACTGGGAGCATTGTCATCCCAAAGGCAGAAGACGATGCGCAAAATCCTGATACCGGATCAACCAACAACCCTGAATATTTGACTCCGAAGATCGGCTTTAAGGAGCTGTTGGACGGAGGAAATGTGACGGTTTACTCATGTAATGACGACGACTGCTTGAAGCCGACAGAAAAGTCAGTCAAAACGGTAGGTATGGTCACTCGTATCTACGATCTGCTCGTTGGCGATGGTGCAAGTGCAGGGATCATCGCGAAGTTTGGTCAGACCTCGAATAACTCGTTTACTGCCAAGGAAGATAACCTGATGTCCAATATGCCAGCAGACATTGGTGTGATCGTTCGTAACTTGAGTACGGCGTCTGCAGTCTCCGCCATTGCACAGGCTCATGACATCTCCTATGCCGTGGCAATGACGTGGGCAAATGAGATGTTGATTGATCAAATTAAGGCCGTTCGTCAAGCTCTTCGCACAAGCAACAAAGCAGAGGTGAAGGAACTTCTGCAGCAACTTGCTGATCGCGAAAAGTCGATTGCCTTGGAGTATGAAAGCTACCGTGCCGAGCATCCAGTCGTCGCAGATCTGGTCAAGCAGTACAACGAGGTGCAGAAAAACATTCTCAAGGTGGCTGTTGTTGCAACGAATGGCGTGGACAAGGCCACGCTGGGTGATCATTAACACTAAACGCGCCACTGAGAGAGTGGCGCTTTGATTCTCATGGACTTCACAATCATCTCGCTCGGCAATGTCGAGTTCTTAACGATGGTGTTGAACGGTGTCGCCATGATTTGCGGCACGGGCGATTTTGCACGTCTGGTAGCAGTAGGCTTCGTGATTGGCCTCTTGTTTATCGGCTTTCAGTGCATTTTCGAAGGCGGTCAACGCATCAATCTGCACCATTCTTTGCTTTGTTTCCTTTGCTACCTTTGTATGTTCGGACCGTCTTGTACGGTTGTTGTCGAGGATGCGTATACCGGTCATGTTCGAACGGTTGACAACCTTCCGCTGGGCGTTGGGGTTGCCGGTGCAGCCATTTCAGGAATCGGTTATGGCGTGACGAGAATGCTGGAGCAGGGCTACAGTACATTTGACCGCACGAGTGAACATCAATTCGCAGAGCCACTTCGCATTCTCAATAAGGTTCGCGACATCGGACAGTCTGAACTGGTTTTCTCAGCGATCAATCGTGAGCTGGGGCCGCGTGCCAATGGCGCACCGAGCGATTCGAAGCAGGCTCTGATCAATTACCTCTCCGAATGCACGATGGCGAAGATTCAGCTCAATGCCACTACACCGACTGCGCTTTATCATGCGCCCTGGGGGGATGAATTTAAGTTCACTAGCGAGGCGCATACTGTCATGCTTCCCATCGGCGGCATGAATGGTAAGGAGACGGTTAGTTGCAATAAGGGCTATGAAAAGCTCAACTCGATCTTTCAGAAGATTTCGTCGACTGCCGTGAAGACGGCAATCAATCAACATCTGCATCTGAAGGATGAAAACGGTCAAGCGATTTCGGGTAATTTTGATAAGCTCGATAGCGCTATGCAGGGCTTAAATGCAACCATGAATGGCTCGCAGGATTATATCCAGATGGTTCTGATCGAGGGTGTCTACGGTCAAGCTGCGCTTAAGTTCCACGGTAGCCAACAGGACATGGCCTCTGCAATCGCTGTCAATCAGGCAATGGTGCAGCGAAATACGCAGTGGGCTAGTGAAGGAACGATGTTCCTGAGTGCTTCTCGTGCGTTAATGGCGTTCTTTGAAGGCTTTGTCTATGCCATTACGCCGATCATGGGCTTCTTGATTGCCATCGGTTCTTTTGGCGTGAGACTTGTCGGGAAGTATTTCCTGACGATTGCGTGGATTCAGCTGTGGCTTCCGATTCTCTCGATTCTGAATCTTTACGTGATGACCGGCGCTCGCTCGGCCATTACGGATGCGAATCTTGGGGCCGGAGCGTCGTTCTATGCGCTCGATACGCTATGGAGTGAGACGGCCACTTGGGTGTCGACCGGCGGCATGTTGACGGCGGCTACGCCGATGCTGGCACTGTTCCTAGTCAGTGGTTCAACGTTTGCATTCACGGCTTTGACTGGTCGTCTTGGTGGTCAAGACCATTTCAATGAAAAGATTCAGAGTCCCGATGCCGTCCAGCCTTCGGCTGTGATGAGTCATGCATCACATTGGAGTTCTGATCACATGCATGGCTTGCGAGCCACTGGTAGTGATCCTTCGATGGCAAAGGTCAACGTCGGAACTGCTATGGCAGCTAATGTGTCTAGCAAGCAAGGCTTAGTGAATTCTAGTTTGGATAATTTGACAGCGCAGATCAATGAAGCGACCACGAGCGGTCTGTCCACTACTGGCGCAGAACAATTGCAGCAGACTGTGGGCCGTAATCTCGCCTCGATGCGAGTGGATGGTAATCAGACTGCTATGCAAGCCATGAACAATTCCGGCTATTTTGCTGGGAAAACTGCTACTGAAAAACAAGAAGCTTTGGGAGCATTGTCTGCGGCCTTAACGAGTGGTGTTGGACTTGAAACTGGTGCTGAGTATGGTAAGTTCACAGAAAATGGCAAAGAAGTCATTAAGGGAGGGGTGATTGGACATGCGGCGGCAGCTTTGGGGATCCATTTCAAGGTTGGTGCCGATGGTGGTGTAAAGATCACTGGAACGGCGACTAGTACCGACTCGCATAGCGATGCCAATACACAGACAGCTCAATTTGGTAATCAGGACTCGACGGTTCGTGCACAACAGTTGGCGGCCAATCTGTCTAAGGGCTATCAGGCAACGTTGAACAACATGACGACAGAGCAGTGGGCGGAGATGGCTTCTCAGAATAAGAGTACAGCTGTGGGGATGGCGTTTGGCAAGGTCGCTACAGCTACTAAGGAGCTACAACAGGCGATTAGCGCGTCCAAGACGTTCGGTGGTCAACAGAGCGTTGATGTTGGAACCCTTTCTGAGCAGCTTAGAGGTACAGAAGCAGGTAAATATCTGGCTAACTTCGAACGAACTGCTGAAGGGCGTAATGCGAATCTGGCTGCCACTACGAAAAAATATTCCGATTTGTTTGGTGGAGATCTGGAAAAAGGCAAGATTGCGGCGGCGCTCGATTACATTACAAACAATGTGTCGGATACGGCTATGCAAGCCAAGCTGGGGGATGCTCTTGCAGATTCCAAGTTGCCGATGATGGGGATTTCGCCCGTTGATGCCCAGGCTTACGGTAACGATCTGCGTAAGCCTGGTGACGCTGAAATGTTTGTGAAGCATGGTCAGAGTTACATTAACGATCAGAAGCAAACACTTAGGGGCGCTAAACCTTCGTCGGTGAGTTTCGAGGGAGAGCGCAGTAAGATCGAGGCCGATTACAAGGAAAATTCGGGTAAGGATCTACAAAAGGGAACGGTGGCCGAACAAGGGGCGATAAACAAACAGGCCGTCATGAGTGAGCCGCAGAAGGAGGCATTGCATGACCTTGATAGAACGTCTCACACTAGTGCCATGGCTCAGTTTGCCAATGATTGGTTGCGGGATGGTGCGGTCGATTCGCTTGCGAAATATATACGAGACCATACTCCAGCCCCAACTGAAGGCGATGCAAAGCAGACTGGAACGCAATGGATGCAGGCGCATCAACAAACAATTCGTGATTTGACGAGCGCTCAAAAGAACTATGTGGAGGCTTATCACGACGTTCGAGGGGCAACGGATGAGCAACTGGCTCAGACTGGCGCAAGACTGGATCAGGCTTTTGCAGGAGTTCGTGACGAAATCAGGCAAACTCTCTATGGAAATACCAAGGATGAGGACCTGACGAAGGAACAGCACCAGGCGATTGCTCATTACACGATGTCGATGGTCCAGCGATTGAATGATGTGCACGATTTCGACAATCAGGCAGAGGCTAATACCGTGACCAGATTCAATACAGCGTTCGATTTGAAGCGTAACCCGTAAGGATCGAACTTAGTAGGAAAGCAAAAAGCCCCCTTTTAGAGGGGGCTTTTTATCAAGGATCTTCGTTCTGAATGGCTTGACCATAAATTAGGTTGTCGAAGTCATCGTTGCAGTGTTTTTCAAGCAGATCAATGTCACCCGTATAGGCTTTGCTAACGATGAGCGCAGGGCGACCGCGCACGCCATAGCGGTTGATGTGATTGATGCGCTCCGTACTTTGGAGAACGTCAATGATGGCGTTGTAACCATGGTTCATAAGGTCGATGCGAGCTTTTGCTCGGAGTTCGCAGACGCGGGTGTCATAAAAGCTGACAATGGTGTTGTCTGGAACGCGGATCAACAGCAGATGCGCTGGGAGCTGTTCACCCTTGCGGAAGTAATAAAACTTTTTGGAAGGCTTGTAGTAATTCGGGTTCTGAAGTTCTGGAGCACAGACAAAGCGTCCTTCCGGTGTGTTGGAGATATGGGCAAGACGAGGATCGTCTTGCGTAAAAGTATTTGGATGGGGTTTGGACCTAAGAAGGAAATACCAGAATAGAAACCCCCCAAGAAAAATGAGGCCCGTGTTTCGAGCGACCTCCGAAAAATCCTTGAGAAAGAGGGTATTAAAGTAAAGCGTGTCTCCCACCGTCAAGCGATTCTGGGCATAGTATCCCACCATCAGAATTGCGTACAAAGCGAACCATTTAAGAACGGCATTCATGATCCTTCCCCAAAAATCCAAATATCCCAAAAAAATCTAACGAACCCAAAGTCTGAAAAATAAACTGTCTGTCAATGAATTATTTATCTCGGAATGCCTTGATTGCTTCGTATGCTCCTTCGGCTTTCGCCTGTTCTCGTTTGGCAACTTCAAGTTCCATCTTGAGGTCGTGTACCTGCTCTTCATAAGTAGCGACCTGTGCACGGTACTTCTGAAGCTCCGTCTGCGCTTCCTGAAGCTCGTCCTTGAGCTTCTGGCAGGTTGTCTGCATTTCGGCCTTCAAGTTCGTTATCTTCGCGGCCAGGAGCGGTCTGAAGGCATTCCAGATGGAATCCCCCAGGAGCTTCAGTTGTTCTTCACTGAGCGTGACCGGCAGGGTGTGAGGATCGGCTGTCGAAGATTGGTTGGCGACTTTCCAATCGTTGACCGCTTTGCTGATCGTCGAAAGTGAGCCGCCGCCGACTTCGGACCGGATGGCGCGCAAAGACGGGATCTCCTTGCCGTTGGCACGGATCCGATCCAGAAACCGAAATACGTTTTCCTCTGTCCTCATGCAGAACCTCTTTGGTTGTATTGTATCATAACGTATCGTTACTGTCTTGGGGCGTCAATTGTTATTTTGAAGATGGGCATGAATTGGTGATTGACTTATCCAATCTGCCGCCATCCATTGCAGGGGAATCTTTTCGCACAGATTCTGGCTCGGAAAATGCGCGAAAATGCAAGGGTAATCCCTAATGGACACCCCCCCCCCTATGATAGTTTTTGCATTACGAAAGGCTTGGGCCTTTAGGAAAGCAAAAGCTATGTACGTAACAAAAGACCGTTTAAACGGTATACCATCAAGTGTAAAACGATTGGCCGCAAGCATTGCGTCTTGCTTTGTATGCGCATGTGCGACGGCCACTCCGTTCAACGTTCAAGGAAGTATTTTCGAGAAAGCCGGCAAAGAATTCAACGTTGACCCGGTTCTTCTTTACAGCATTGCCGTTGTTGAAAGTGCTGTTGATGCGCCTAATCAACGGGGATACATTCAACCGTCGCCTTGGACGCTTCGAACGAGTAAACCTTATTACGCGAAATCGCGTCAAGAAGCCGAAGAACAATTGAATCGGCTTCTCAAAACAACGAGGAGCATAGACGTAGGAATGATGCAGGTGAATACGCGATGGCATGGCCATCGTGTCAAGGAGCCAAAGGATTTGTTGGATCCTCTGACGAATGTTCGAGTCGCCGCGCAGATTCTTTCTGAACAAATTGCTCGGCATCCGCACGATGCTGCCTTAGCCATCGGCAATTACCACAGCTCTCGCCCTGATCGAGCTCGATGGTATGCCAGACACGTGCTTCGCTTGTACACCAACTTAAAGACCCAGAGGCGTTGAAATTCGATGAGTCAGTTTTCTCAGAAAAACATGGCCGGCAACATTCGGTCGCTGTTGGCAATCAACTCCACTGACCTGCCGAAACTTCAGCCTATCGAAACGCTCTTATGGTCAGCAGTTCAAAACGCATTGGTGAATGCGGACGATTTGATTGTCGAATTGGAATGGCTCGGCCTTGGTGCGCAACTGTCGAACATCTTGAAAAAAGCCAATGCGGAGGTTATCGGCAAGTTATCCGAAACGGCCATCTGCAGCTTCAGATCCGAGATCAGCGAAGAGAGCTTTCTCACGCATTTCGGTCGTCATGAAGAATGGCACACGCTTCAAGCCGACGTTCGAATCAATTACTTTCGAGCAAGGTTCGCTTCGATCTACTGGTGCTCCGTTCGCGACTTCGCGGTTAAGAGCAAGCGCGATTGCATGTCGATCTTTCATTTGCCATGGAGCTTGATTGAGGTGCTTTCTGAATCGAGCACATCGCAAATCATCGACTTCTGTCATGGGTATCCTCTTTTGCAAAGATTCCGATTGATGTGCAGTCCTGAAGACTGTGTGAGGATCGCCAATGTCGTGAATCAAGAGATGGATCCGACCCAACAATACCGCCTCTTGCTTGGCAGCAAGATGGTGAAGACGAATCACTGTGTTAACGCCTGCTCGCATACGAGGTTCATTTAAAAAATGGCTGAAATAAAAGTTGATCGAACCACTGCCGACCGTATTTCCGCCATGATTCGCGAAGGCGTTCGGGTAGACGATATTGCTGAAATCGAGAACATTCCGAAGCGTCTCGTTTCTGTTCTGGAGCATTCGATTGCCCTTCGCGAAGGCGAGGGAACGAAGCTCGAACGTTTGATGGACTTGCTCAAAGAAAATACTCTGTTGAGTCAGAGCAATATCGAATTAAAAGATTACGCCGCAAAGCAGTTGGGGAAGTGGCTCGTCCAGGCTGGTATGCAGCCAGGACAAATTCACATCAGCACAGGCTTGTCGATACACAAATGCCGACATCTCTATCAACAGGTTCGGGCGGTCTTCGATACGGAAGAGGCTTTCATTCCGATGCCGCAGACATTCATCTCGCGTTTGGTGATGTCGATCTTCGCTTCACACTATCTCTACCTTCAATCGCAATCGGATACGCGATCAATTCAATTGCCGAACGTTGTGGTTGCTTGGTCGCGAACTGTCGATGAAGTCATCAATTCGCGATTGGATGAATTAGCCGAGTTCGATCGTAAGTTCATTTCGTTGGGCTCTTTGTTTGACACGGCCCGGTGTCTGCGTGAAGTTCAAATGCGCCCCGGTGAAAAATTGTCATGTACCGACGGTAAACGTGTTCGAAAGATTGCTCGAAGCCGCTGCGAACAATGCGGGAGCTATTACGTTTGGTGTGTGACTGCACGTCGACATAAGGCAAGCCGGTGTTGCTTCTGTGAACTGCTTTCTGAGTCGACCTCGGATAAAGGAAAGAAGCTCATGAAGCGCAAATTGCCGGGTGAAACAGAGGCAATGCAGTAGTTGAGGAGCAGCCATCTGCAGAAGAGGCAGAAAACAGGGAGGACGCCTAGTGCGACAGGGGACTTCCTATGTAGGAGTGCCGCTCTTTTCTGCCTTCTCGAACAATATGTCCGCTCCTCATGTGAGGAGTGACGACGTTGGGTAAAGGATTTTCATCTTTGACTTTGACTCTGGGAGAGGGAAAGGGAAGGTCGTGTTGCTATGAGGAGCAGGACTCTTGAGGCGAACTCTGCTGAGTCCCCGTGAGGAGCGGAAGCTCTCGTGGAACTGGAAATTCAGTTTTTTTCATTGAGCGAGAGGAGAAGCTGTCAATGAGGAGCACTGCTTTTTACCGAAGCTGAAATTCTATGAGGAGCATGCCCCCGCTCCTCATAAGGATAGTGAATATTAGGAGAAAAACCATGCAGACATTTCCACGGGAACCGGAAGACATAGAGCCTATTTCCACGCTTTGGGAGGACAACTGTTCCTTCACGACGGAGGATGGGGCGGCTGAGCTGACGCAGGATCAGATTGCCCAGACGCTCTACGTGGACAAATTAAGAATGCTCAATGCATTGGCCGTGATGCAGGCTTCGATTGCTTGTAGGGCCGTTCGCACCTGCGACATGTATTTTGATTGGATGAAGAAGAGACGGGGAACAGACAAAGAGACGTATCTGAGACCCCGCGTGCGAATTGACAGCCGGTACTTCACTGTGGAGATGGCATGGGTGCGGCGATTATCGAAGTCCAAACCTTCATCTCAGAATGCCAAGTCTCAAACAAACGATTCAAAAGTGGGACGGGCATTTACGATTAAAACGGAAAGCGGGATGCTGGATGTGTTCGCGTGGTACAAGTACATCAAGAAAGGCGTCAAGGAACGCTATTCGAACAGCATCTTTGAAAAGGAACCCATTTGGGTTCAAAAGCTCGGTCCGGAAATCGAAGATCGGTTTGAACTTTTGAGAAAAGAACAGAAAACGTTGACGGCAATGAAACGGTTGATTGGAACGCTTGATTCGCTTCAGGCCAAGCAGTTCGATGAACGCGTGATGGCGGAATTGCAGGCTTGGAATGAAGGTCAGCCGCTTAAGGCTCTGTATTCGCCAAAGATCGTTTTGGATTCGTCCGCCGAAGATTCATGATCTTTCATTAAAGGACCCTCAGATGACTGAAGTTAGCTTTGACAAGCTGTGTGATTCGAAAATTGACATCCCTGTTTTGCCGGAAGGATGCTCCATGACGAAGGCAATTCGTGATGCGCACTTTCGCGTTGCTCACATTACGCGTGATCAGTACGGGAATTTCCATGAACGCCTGGGATGGCTTGTGACTGATGTGACGTGTCACGATGATTCACGCGTTTGCATCCAGTACGACAACACGCAGGTCTTCATTGACGTTCCTGCCATTGAAATCGCAATCATCAGTTGTCGCGAAAAGGTTCGCTGATGGATAAGAAGTATCCCAATGACATTAGGCATCGTGCATCGGAGCTATTCGAATCCGGGCATGGCTACAAAGCCACGGCCACTATCCTTGGCTTGCCAACTGCGACGGTTCGCGATTGGAAACGTCGTTGGGCAAAAGGAGAGTTTACTCATTGCCGTCAAACCTTAGCCGAGGTTTTGCGAGACGTCATGCTTGAAAACAATGAGCGATTCATTTGGAGTCGAAAGACGTCATTGCTTATCGAAACCTATCGTCGGTTTTCCGGCAACGAAGCCAGTGCTCGATACAGCACGAATCGCGTAATGAGTGGGCTTCAGTCGTCTGATTTGTTTGTCCGCTTGCCATTTCAAATCATCAGTGATTCGCACGAGTATCCGGTTTACAAGCTCGTGCCAAAGCTCGACTTCGAATTGATTTGATTACCTTGGTTTCCGATGAGTCTTCATTTAGTCAACACCACCTTCATTCTCTATCGAGATGAGGAGGTGGATAAATTCATTCACGACATAACGGTTTGGTTCAACGCCGCCGTTTCCACGAATCCGCCGTGGATTGAATCACGTCATGGTTCTGGATATGTCGGAGAGGATCACGTTGATCGGTTTGAACGTTCGCCATTCGGAACTGTATGGGCGTTCTGGGGACGGCGAAAGCAGCCGAGCAATCGAAAGAATCGTGTTCCTCCGTTCTGTCTGAAGGTTGCCGTCGCCCGTTGTTTGGGGCAGGCCGCCATATCAGTGACCGTCGGCAACGGATTTCGAGTTCCGTTTGCGATTTCTGCTCATAAGCTGATCGAAGAATGGGTGAGCAGATACCAGTACGTGGATCATTGGGATGTGCGCGCTTTGATATTCGAACGTGCACGATTCGAATGCACGTTGCATCCTCTTTCTCCATCCGGCGAGCGTTGGCATGGTGATTGCGTCTTTTCCAACATTCTGACTCAGAGGGTGTTGGAAGAAACAGATTATCGGGTGCTGGAGTACGTGGCGATGACGGCCCAACGGCAAAGGCTACCCGTAGGCATGGTTCTCCATGACGAATTGGTGAAGGTAGTTCCGGCTGAGTTGCGTAACGATACATATCGTGGCCGCTTGAGTTACATGTCCTGTTGCGATGTTCCACTTACGGGGGTGTACGGCTATTGTGAACAGAAGACGTTGGATGATTTCATGTCGGGCGTCTCGAAGCGTCTGTCGATCACGTACTTGATGTCAGGGGCTGAAGAGATAACCAAGACCTACAACCTTCAGTTCGGACGTGATCGGATGAGCGTCAAAGGCAAGCGGAAGTGCTTTGCCCTGATGCGTGACAGGACGAGGTTCTGCATTCAGAATGCGAAGATGACTTCGTATCTGGAAAATGGAATGTTCAATGGTGGGGTGGAGGACTTTGATCGCACGAGCGATGAGTTCGCGCACGCTTATCACGTCACAACGCCGGCATCCGAATTGGATGCAGAGCAAGTGGCCAAGAAGGAATCTTCATCCTCCTGTCAACTTAGCCGTGAGCACGTGGCGGTAGAGCTCAAGCCCTACGAGGAGCCGGCGGACCTGCGCAAACCAAAGTTCGACAGACTGGCGTTTGCGCTCGCTGAAGGCGCATGGCCGTGCTTGTCCTTGACCGCAAGGATTTCGAAGGATGTCGACGTCGATGCGTCCTGCTTCTATGACGTGTTGGATGCGCGTCTAGCGGTTCTTGAACAAAAGGAGAGGCATCTTTTCCTACTCGAAAAGAATGAGGTTCTGGAACGTGAAAACGAGGCTTTGGAGGCACGTATAAGCGCCCTTGAGACCGAACTCTATGCGCGTTCTCAGGCTTATCAAGAGCAGAAGCGGCTCAACGACAGTCTTGCTGATGCATTGGCCCAAAAGGGTGAGGTGATGGCCGACGAACCGGCTCTGGATGCCGTGGCGACGTGGATCGTTCAACCGGAGCGCCAGATGAGCGTGCCGAACGCCCTGAGGGCTGCCGAGATTCTGAGTCAGGGACGTCTTGTCGTGCTTCCGAGTGCGAAGAAGAGTGCGGAGGACGTTCCCGTTGAATGCCAGAGCGGAAGCCGTTGTTTCCAACTGCTGATGCGCCTCACGAAGCTGTGGATGCCAGCATACCTGAACGGGGGAGATGCGGCTGCCCGCAAGGTCTTCACTCCGAACACGTACAGTTCGCGGGAAAGTAACATCCTGCAAGGAACCAAGGAGCTGATTCGCTGTCGGACGTTCAACTACAAGGGGCAGGAGATGCCGATGCTCAAACACCTGTGCATAGGTGTGAAGCGGAATACCGCGCTGACGTTGAGAATCTATTTCGAATGCGTTCAAGACGAGGAAAAGATCGTAGTCGGCTGGTGCGGGGAGCACCTGCCCATCCTTTGAACCTTTGGTCATAGATGAGCGCAGAGGTAGCAGGAGGGACCGCCAACCCTTCCTTTGGCCACTTAAAGCCTCGTCAGAGGCTCAAAACGTATGACAAAGCACAGCAAACCAAAACGCCACAAGCATTACCGCGCAAAGCCCGTGTACGGCATCCCACCGATCCTGCTCAGGACGGAAAACGCCGAGGATCAAGTCAAAAACTTGGAGCGGGCTAGTCGCGATGCCCTGCTCAAGTTCCATTTCGGAACGGCGGACGAGGAGGAGTTCTCGATGATCCTGCGAGCATTGGTCGTCATCCATCGTCTCACGAACGCCTTCGAAGAGGAGGCGGAGCTTCGTGAGCCGATTACCAAGGCCATCGTGGCTTTGCTGGAAATGCAGATTCTCTGGGAGCGGGGCGAGGGCTTCGACTCGGATCGTTTGGCGCTCATCGAGGACTCCTTTGAGCCGGGGATCGAGGTCCTGAAGAAGTCCACGATCTTCGACACGCTCGAAGCCCTGAGCTACTTCGATTCAAACTATCAGGAAGTGATGGGGAATCTGCGCAGGTACGTTCGGCAGGGACTGGATGAGGGGGATGAATCATTGGCCGAAGTGGCCAGGAAGGGGGCGCTGTGAAGGGGGTTGCGAAAATGGCTCGGCATAAGGGACCGTTTGCGGCCATTCACCAGATGCAGAGATCATCGCCGGAAGCGATCACCGTAACGCGGGAGCGCTTGACGACGCGGTGCACGCGGCTTTATTTGGGCACGGCTTCGGACAAGGACTTCAGTGTGGTGGCCACATACCTGCTCTATGGCTACGTACTAGCAGAGAACTTCGAGGCGGTTGAGCAGGATTCCTTTGCGGAAGCCATACGAGAGCTTCGAACCGTCAAACAAGAAATGGTGGCGGGAATGATCGACAAGGTTCGCCTGGACGCCGTAAGCGAGCGATTTGAGGTCGCAACAGCCATGGTTTTCGACTTGACGATTCGCGAGCAGGAGCTTCTACGAGCACATGTGAAGAAAAAGGGACTGGCGATGCTCAATGCCATCCAACGCGAACCGTGACCTGCCTCACCCAAGCCCATAAAACAAAGCCCCGTTCGTCATGATCACGTTCGGGGCGTTTCGTTTTGCGAGATTGCGTTGGCAGGCTATTTGGCAGTAACCGTGCAGCATTCCTTGTCGCTGGTTGGAGCTTCTGCCTTGGCCGAGGCAACTTCCTTCGGAGAGGCCGGCATGTCCTTCACGCGGATTGAGGCGGTGACCTCGGGCTTCGGCTGGAAATCCGATTTGGAAGCAGTCGGAGTTGCTGTGGCGGGGGCAGCCGTTGAGGCAGGAGACTTTGGAGTGATCGGCTCAACCTTCTCGATCACCTTATGGACCAGTCGATCTTGCAGGATCTTCCGTCCCGGATGTTCAACCTTGGGAGCTGGGGACTTCGGAGCCTTCTTGGTTGCAGGCGCGGCGGTCTTGACTGGCTTCTTCCTGGCATAGATGCTCCGGTCCACCTTTTTCAGCGCATAGACGCTTCGATCCTTGCTGTCGCGAGCTACCTGAGCCTTCTTCTTGGCCACTTCGGCCTCCGCTTTTGCTTTGCGTTCGGCTTCAAGCAGACGTTCGTTTTCCAGTTCAGCGAGTCGCTTGGCTTCAAGAGCCGCCGCATCAGCTTCATAATGTTCGTTCCAGAGCACGTGGGCGGCCATGTTCTTGCGAACGGCAGCACCGCCTCGGCTTTCGCCGTAGAACTCTACTGAGGCATCACGGTTATGAACGCGGTCGAGCGTCTTTTCATGTTCAATGATGACGGGATCGGATTGGATGACGACGGGCGGATTGGAACAGCCTGCCAGAGTGAGGCCGACGCAAGCAAGAGCGGCGGCGCTAAGGGGTTTGAGCATGATGGTGAATCCTTTTGCAAAATGGATTCGTTGACTCTACGGCGGAGCTCTGTTTGGGTTGTCACGGGCGAAAGCGAAAAATGCTTTCTGTTCTGCCAGAACAAAGAAAAGCCGCCTTTCCGAAGAAAAGCGGCCAAAGGTTTTCCGATCTACTCGCGTGTTACTTTCGATTGACGAAAAACCACTACTCTCGCAATGGTCAGGACCGCGCTCAATTCGACCGAAAAGTCAAGCGAGAGGTTGATGTCGATCTCGCCCATGAGGCATAATTGTCCCAACACAATGAGGAAGCAGGCAAGCGATGGTGTAAAGCGTTTCATCGCAAGTCTCCTCTGTCGTGCAACGGCCCCAACTTCCACATCGGGGCCGTTTTTTCGTTTCTGAACCCCGCATGCCGGAGATGGCTACAGGGACTTGGGCCTTCCGACGAAGCGACCCAACAGAGATCGGAGCGAAATGTACTGGAGGCAGAAAGGGAATGCCTTCATCTGGGGCGTAGCATGACCTCCCCAATCGCCGAAGCGACCAAGGATGGAGAAGGATTCTCCTTGGCCACTTTTTCCGAAAAACCGCCAAAAATGCACGTCAAGTGGGAAAAGTTGCTTTCTAGCGTGCCACTTGTCAACTTCGTTGACCGTAAAGTCGCGATAACTTCACTGAATTATCCGATTTGCCATGCAACGTTCTGATGCACTTAACGAGTGGATTGCTAAACATTCAACAAGCGAAGGCTTGATTGAGGATTTGCCAAACCTTTCGCCTTCTCTCAAGAAGGAGTTGTTGCGCGAAGCCTTGGAGCTGAACATTGACATCCGCCAAAACTATGAGAATCGCGATGGTTCAGTCAAGGCCATTCGTGACCAGATAGCCTTGGTAGCGTATTGCAAAACGAAGGAGGTGTTCGGAAATGTCAGTTTGGACATTCCACTGTTGAACTTCACCAATACGCTGTCCTTCAATATCTTGGACAACTCAAGTCTTTTTGGCGTTTTCATCCCGAATATCCAAGAACGACGTTATTTCCGTAATGAGGTTCTTGCTTGCCGCAAGAATGTTGCCATTGAATACACAGGCCAAGCCTTGTATCAGTTCGATTGGGACGTCTTTCATATGCTCATCACCTTGGCGCAGGGTGACTTCAGCAAGGCTCATACCACGACTCCAAGCGAAATCCTGCATCGTTTAGGTTTAACGGCGGGAGGCGAAAATTATGTACGCCTTGAGCAAACGATGATTCGCCTTTACGAGACGGGGTTGTACATTCATCGTTTAGACGCTGATGGTCAGGATGTTGTGGTGGTGGGGCGTAAGATGGCGGCACTCTCTCCGTCACAAAGAAATTACAAGACGATGCGTCTGATCCAAAATTATTCGTGGTTCCGTGGCTTAGAAATCAGCTTTGAGTTGGATCCCCAGATTCGCTCCCTCGTCGGCCACAACGAATACGGACTGATTGACTGGGAGAGTCGGAAGAAATTACAAAAAAACGATCTGGCCAAAAAGCTACAGGCTCTGTTTTCTGGCCACGAAAACATGCAAAATCACTCGTTGGCCAAGTTAAAGGAGTGGAGCGGTCTGAGCTCTGAGTGGAAAGAATTTTCTAGGCAGCTCAAAAAGGCACTGAATGAACTCATCCGATATGACATCATTCACTCATACTGGCTTTATAAACCATCGCGTGGTGAAATCGAGAAACGCTATCTTCGGATTTGGAGGAAAAGGCCGCCAAGTGGACGAGAACCGATACCGAAAGAAAAAGGTGATTATTTTACGAAAGACATCATCATGGCCAAAAAACGTGGCGGCAAGCCTCAGTAATTTAGACGTGTGATGAGCCTCAGGGGTGCTGGATCGAACATTGAATCCTGCGCCCCTTTTTGTTGCATCCTGAGCACGACAGCTTCGTAGTTCCAACCACTTATCTCTAAAAATGGCTTCGTAGTTCCAACCACTTTTCTCGGTAGTGGTTCGTAGTTCCAACCACTTATCTCGGTGGGGGTTCGTAGGTCCAACCACTTATCTTCGTAGTTCCAACCACTTATCTTCGTAGTTTCAATCACTTATCTCGTTGTGGATAACTGCGGAGAGACTACTGCCGCAGGGAATGAGAGGCGGTCTTCTTGCGCTCTATAACCATTATTTATAACCATTATTCATAACCATCTATAAACACTAAGGTTTCTATAACTTCGCACGCATGCGCATGTGCGCGCGCGAGAGAGCGCCGCGTGAAATGTCGGTGAGTTTCGCATGTTCTTGGGAACGCTACTCGGAACGGGCGGGGACCAATCGAACATTTTGCTCGAAAGGCATGAAGGCTCTGATGGGGTTGCCTCGTTCGAAGAAAATGACGGCCTCACTGTTTGCCGGGTGACTTCTAATTCGAACTTGGAACTGATTGGAAAGATAGAAAAGTGGCCAAGGGAAGCAGGGAAGGCTTTCGCTCGAAAGCCAGCCACTTGTTGTCATAAGGGGAACTGCGAGAGCAAGGCACTGACCAGTCACACATTTTGCTCGTTCCAAAACGAGAACTTGCACCGTCATCTTTACTGACTGTGGTGTCTAATCGTACATTTTTCTCGCCTTTGGCAATGAAATTCATCACTGTGACAGGGGAAGTTTGGACTATAGATTCCTTGGTGAGGCTGTTGAAATGAAGGGGCAAGTAAGACTGCTGCGGTTGCGACCACAGACAGCGGCGTAGAAAACTCTAGAGGCCATTCGGGAGAAGAAATGCTCGCTCAATCGTTGGATATGGCCTGAGAGGCCGATAGAACGCTTACACGCGCATTTGCGATGGGGTTTGATGGGTGCCTTGCAGGTCGTTCTAGAAAGGCGCTATGCGCGAATGAGCGCGTTTTGCTGATCGAAGGCGAGATGAGTTTGAGGAGGGAACTTGGATGAAGGGTGCAGTGGTTGCCAACCTCTCGTGGTGTCTAATCGTTCATTTATCTCGGTGACCAATCGTACATTTTGCTCAACGTGGTGCTTGTCGGTTCGGCTGAAAAGCAAAACCTGCTTTTCAGCGTGCCAACATCGAATGAGATCTCGGGCAGGATGAGCGGATTAACTTCCCGAGGCTTTAATGAACGTCGATCAAACCATCAACGCGGTCTACAACGTAGTCATCTCGCCGGTGACGCTATCGTGCTGGCTATATCGCCATCTTCCGTTCAAGAAAAAGAAGACGGTCGAGATCATTGACGATGCGTGTCCGAAGTTCAGCGAAATTCCGACCGAGGCAGAGACGGACAAGATCGACGCAACGTGGCCGCCCGCGCCGCACCCGGTGGAGGCGTTGTCGGTTCACGATCTGTTTCGGGCCAATGGCAAGCTCATCCGGGACCTCTGCTACGCCACGACGCTTTCCGAAGAGGAATCCGAGAAGTTCCTTCTGCCGGTCATCACGAATCTCGCACGCATCGTGCACCTGACGCCGGCTTCCGAGTATGACCATCACCAAGGTTACGGCGGCTTGTTCACGCACAGCCTCGAAGTGGCTTATTACGCGGCTAACGATGCGAAGACCACGATCTTCGACCGTTCTGCTTCGCCTAAAGATCTTTACATGAATAAGCGGCGTTGGATCCTGACGGCTGTTTTGGCAGCGCTTGCGCACGACATCGGCAAGCCATTCACTGACATGGAAATCACGGCCCCGAATGGACAGCACTGGGTGCAGGATGAGCCGATTGTCGACTGGCTTCGCAAGAACGGGATCAAGAGCTACTACATCAGTTTCCGACCGGGAAGAGAGCACAACGCCCACAAGTCCGCCTCGCTGGCCAACAGCGGGATGTTGATTCCGAAGGAGACGTTCACGTTCCTCGGCCTGACCGGGTACGGGGAGCAGATGCTCAAGGAGTTTCGCAACGCACTGCTGGAAGGGAAGGAGGGCGGTCTGATCGGAAAGATCCTCGACAACGCCGACGGTCTGAGCCGCCGTGTGGACCAGTTGCGTCAACGCAAAATCCGACCGGAATTCAAGAACGTTGCACACCCTCAGGGCGATCAGTTGCTCAAGGCCATTCGCGTACTGATCCAGCATGCCTTTTGGACCACGAACCGAGATCGCGACAGCCGCGTCTTCAACACCAAGCAGGGCTGCTACATCGTCTGGTCGGAGGATGTGGTGGCTCAGGCGCGTGCTCAAGCCTTGGACATGGGGTTTGAGAGCCTGCCTTCTGACATGCTTAGGCTTGCGACCGTTCTGGTCGATGCTGGTGCAGCCATCCGCAACTCCGACGAGGTTTCCAACACCCATAACGTCTTCTGGCGCGTGACGCCAATAGTGTTGGGCAACATGCAGGTTGACTGCATCCGTCTGGCGGATCCGCAGCTCATTTTCGATGCGACGCCGCCTGCGGCCATTGAGGCGATTGTCGAGGGCTTGGCAGTCGACGACGTGACGAAGAAGGCTTGGATCGACCGCTGGAAGTTTCTGCCCGTGCAGCGCATTTCCCGCGAGGAGGAAGAGGCGACGGGGTACACCGAGGATTACGTCAATGCGCTTGCGCTTGAGGCTGAAGAGCACCTTCGCGAACGTGAGGAGATCGACGAGTCGATTCGACGCGAGGTCTGGGGCGACATGTTCGAGGGCGATCGACGCTATGAAGATGCGGTGGTGAGCGGCGAGGGCGATGACGCTGCGGGTTCTGGCACTCAAGCCGACGAAGACGAAGCGGTCGGCACGGATTCCGATCTCTCTTCCTCTCCCGTTTCTGAGTCGGAAGCTCAAAACGTGAATGAGAATGACGGCAGCGACGGCTTTGCCGGCGTGCTCCCCGGCGGGATGCGGGAACGCGGCAACCGCAAGGGACAGACGAATCAGAAGAAGCTGAAGGACCAGAAGGTCCAGAGTGATCCGAGCGCAGGCACCGGTTCACTGGCGGGCCGCGTGCTGAATGGTCTGAGTTCCGTTTCGGAAGCAAGAGGGGGCGCTGCTGGCGTTGATGCCGGCACAGCCTCTGCCTCTGCCGCTACCACTACACCTGCAGGAACGGCCAATTCCGTTTCGGATGCTGACGTTGCAGACAACGCGCTGCCGGAGAGCAAAGCAGGCCGGCATGCAGCCGAGACCAGGTCAAAGGCACTGGAAGGAGCTGGCGGGGCCGGCCTTCCCTCCAGGGAAAGCCACCCAGGAGAAAGCGCAACATCCGATGCCGAAGCTACTCGACCGATCCGAGAGGACGGACAGGGAGCACCGGACAGACATGAACGAAAGCCGGCTCAGAAAACGACCGCGAGCTTCGATGAGTCCGGGTTCGACATGGGCGCTCTGTTGGGCTGCTCCATGGCATCTTCCGCGAAGGATGTTGAGGCTACGCATCAGCACATCGCAGAAGACCGAGGCGTTCAAGAAACGACAGGGGACAAATCCAGCTCCAACGCCAAGGCTGGTCCAGACGTTGGATCCATGCCCATCAACGCCAGCAACGGGAGCGATGACGTTAACCGCACGACCGTTTCGCGGTCGGAAGTTCACATTGGGAACAAAGCTCCCGGCAGCGCCGCCGGCATTGACGTCATTGATGCGTCGTACGGAGCTCAGACCGATCCCCATGACTCCGCCGAGGAATCCAATGCGGAAGATGCTCATGCCGCACAACAGGTACCCGGATCCCTGGAAGGGCCTGAAGCGTCCCTCGAACCCGGTAACGTGTACGCAGACGTGAACGACTGCATCGAGTACGAAGACATGGCGATTGACGATGAGGATGCTGCGAGGATGAGCGGCGGGACCGCAGGTGGCGCATCTTCTTCCTACGGCCTGAACGAGGACGACGAGGAGGCTTATCTCTATGGAGACGTGGAAGTCGAAGATGCCGACATGGAGATCGAGGCGGAGACTTTTCCAGGGGATGCTGGAGAGGACGTGGTTGCTGAGGCTGTCGTAGCTTCCGATGACAAGGTTCAGCCATCGGACGACAACCCAGCCTATCAGACGGTGTACTTCAACGAGCCGCTCGATGACAACGGAAAGCCTCTGCTGCGCAACAGGAGACAAGCGATGAACGAAGAGGACGGATCCTCTTCCTCTGGCCACTTGAAAACGACGCAGGACGGCGTTCAGAACACATCCCGGGAAGGATTGCCGGCAACGGGCCGGGGCAAGCCCGTATCGAAGAAGGAGCCTGCTCCTGCGCGTTCCGGCGGGCGATCCGATGTGGATCAAGCGTACGCCCTTGCGGAAGACATGGTGGAAAGCATGCAGAGCCAGATGGAGCGCGGCATCGGCATCTGGTTGTCCGACGGTGTGACGACGGATTCGCTGACGGGTTTCTGGCGCACGTCCTCATCGAGCTTCGTAGCGGCCATTGTCGAGAGCGGCGTTGACGAGGACTTGGTGGAGATGGTGATCGACAAGAAGATCTCTGGCAACGTTCGCCCGCGCATCGAGTGGGACCGCAAGGCGGGCAACGTTCTGCTTGTGCCATGAGTCTAAGTGGACAGGGAAAGAGGAAATTGAGCGATGAGCTTGAACTATGATCCGACCGCCTACGAAACCTGGCGGCAAAACTATGAGATGCGGGAAGCGCTTGCGTGGTTCGGCGGGTGCATCTGGTACTTCATGTGGGGAAACTTCATGGGGGCGAACGGGGCTACGCTCGGGTTCGTGCTCTGTTGCGCGGTCATGGCGATCATGCGCTTTCGACCCGCCG
>OFMS01000961.1_pt1 | contig 24125 bp, 24 predicted proteins | sample 1541871 | NCBI WGS metagenome assembly OFMS01 (sample SAMN04209251, study PRJEB22552) | human gut metagenome | biome: gut; material: feces | host: Homo sapiens | place: USA: Oklahoma
ACCATACATCATCTCAAAAATATATAGCAGAAATTTAATTTATTCTATACTAGTATCCATTGTCGGAGCCGTTTCCTTCTCCTGTCGATCTGGTATGTTATTATACATCTTCCATCAGGAAAGTCTCTAGCATACGTAAAACCTTGCATTGGCGAGAATCAATTCGGTGGAGAATCAGTAACCTATATGGGTATTGGCAGCACCAAAAAATGGGAACGCTTGGAATCATATGGTTCAAAATTTGTGACAAACATCGCCAAGCCATTAGCAGGTATATCCTCTGCTATGCAATGCGAACTCTGTCACATTGTTTTATCTGCATCCATGTTCATGATGAGCTCATCATAGAGTGCAGTCAAAAAGTTGATTACAAGGTTATCTGTGAACAGATGGGACGCACACCACCTTGGCTACCTGGTATCTTACTCAACGGATACGAAACTACTTTTTATAAAAAAGATTAAAATAACGGCGATACCGGTTACATTATCGGTACCGCCGCTTTCTACCTTTAATAGATTATATTGTCTAGGAACTCCTGTACAATAGGCTTTAATTTATTTACTTTATCAATAACTGTACTTTTAGGCTTGTTTAGGATTTTAGCAATCTCTCTTCTGGATTTGTTCTGCTCCAAAAGATTTATCATCTCTGCTCCCTCTGGATCAAGTTCTGCCACATACTCTATCAGATCCTTAAGGATTCTTGCATAGCGTTCACCGTCGCCATAACCTTCTGGAGCTTCGGGTTCAAACTCAGTAACCTTGCCGTCTTCATCTTCCTTTGTCAGACTGCTAAATGTTGCAGTGCCGTAGGCTCTTTTGTCCAGTGAGTAGTAATATGGGCACTCGCTACATTTGTTTGTTTCAGGACAACGAATCAGGTATCCCTTACCATCGCTAATCGTGCATCTTTTGTCCCTATCCTTTTTCTTAAATTCTGATGAGTAGGAACTCATGAGGCCATCATATACCTCTTTTGTGCCTGGCACTAAGGCTACAGTCATTCTTCTGTTACCGACTCTCCATGTACGGAGAGCACTCTTTGATAAGCCAGCTAACATGCCGTGCTCATCTACTGAATCCAGATCCACAATCATTGGGATAAGAACCTCATAGTCATTGTTTGCCTTTGGATTTTCATCTCTTGTCATAAGCTTGTCCTTTCCGCCTGTTCTGCTGACGCAGTAGGCGAGGACAAACCAGTGACTGACACTGAGGACCCAGCTTGGCCGTGAAGACACGACAAATAAGCGGGAATCACATAATTTTTCAAAGTTCGATCCATATATTCTCGAATCTGAAAAATTATGAATATCCTCGCCTAATGTCGGCCGCCACAGGCTATGTGAAATTATTTGTTGTGGCAGTTTAAGGTCTTACCGGACCATATATGAAAACCACTGTTGTGGGTTTCAGCTTATATAACGATTCTTCCTGTCTCTATAAGGACAGTCCTTTGATCTATGACCGGATTTCCAGTCTAAAAAAAAATCCGGCAAATAGATTAACGTTTACATAGCAGGAATAACTCCTACTTATAAACATTCATCCATTTGCCGGATTCATCCCGATGCTCTGCTCGTAACTTGATTACGAACTGTCGGGTTCAATGCCTAAGACAAATATTGCTCTTAGCGGTGCTCTGCCTGCTATTTCCTTGAATAACAGGCTGCCGGGTTCAGCTAACTCATCTAATTTATTTACTTGTTGAAAGACTACTAGACATTTTTACCTTGTATTGCCTCAAAGCCGCCAATCTACGCTTAGATGGCTTAAGCAATTCTGTTGTTACCGTTTGATCATTTATGGAAAACTTCAGTTTTGCACCGCATTTAGGGCATATAATGTCTGACCCATCGGTAGGTTCAGACTTTGAAACCTTACTGCCACAATCAGGGCAGCCTACATGTAACCTAAAATCATAACCTCCAGTTAATGATTTATTTCCCATATGAAATCACCCCTCTCAAATCATAGGCGGAAGCTCCGCATCGTCAGTGGCACGTGCATTATTTATAATCTGCCTTACATCGGCTATTTCATCCTCAGTCATCAGATCACCCATAACTAAGTATGAGATAACCATTCCCGCGCCTCTGATAGCATCCTTTCCAGTTATCATTTTCTTGTTTGAGCTCGGAATAATCAGAATATTGAACCATAGTTCATTGCTAAATGACCAATTTATTCTGTTGATTTTCTCCACTACATCTTCCCATCTCAGATTATTTGCCTTTGCCATACGAGCTGCATGTGCAAGCGCCATCTGTGTCACAGGCTTCAGTAGCAGATTATTCTCTCTAAGTGCTGATATCGGCTTATCCAAATCAGTGAGCCGCATATACTGTCTGAAAGCGTCAATTTTGTCAAGAGAAATTCTCCAGAAATTTGAAACAAAATTGTAAGCCTCTTCAGCCTTCTCCTTGTCAGGTAATTTGCTGCTCGAGAATCTTTCATCCTTAAGCAGTGTCTCCGAAATTGTATACAGCGCACTCAATGTTGTAAGGTTCTTACTGCGAAGAGATAAAGTATTATTCTTCCAGTTAACCAAATCAATATCGTTAACCGGTGCAAGCGGTTCACCCTCTACGATGAGCTTTCTTGCGATAACTGCAAAGATATCGTCATCTGAGGTGATGATATTGTCACTTCTGCTTGTTAGCTTTGCGTAACGGTTTACTCTGTTGAATATCTTTCTTATTTTTGATGTATCACGATGTTCAACAAAGATTACGCTAATTTCTTCCTTTGCAAGCTCAGGATGCGGTTTCAGATTATTCCAGGAAGGAGCTACCTTTGCTATCCAACCCGGTAATCCTGCTAACCCCTTTATTGCTATCCTGAGCGCCAAAAGCCTATGTTGTCCGTCCAAAGCAATCAGACGCTCATTTCCAGGGAATGAAAGAAACCCCATATCCTTCATCGGCCCCTTATATGCTCCCGGAATCGATGGGAACACATCCTCCACTGATTCAAAGGTCATTTCATCAAATCCCTGATAAATATCAACGATCAGACTCCCCATAAACTTGTCCTCATCGTCTGTGATGTAGGGAACTATATCGTTGACAACACGGTTCACGTCAAGGGTTCGTTGCATTTTCTCATCAGGGCTCATGTCTTCCCATTCGGGCATCTCCATAGCGAAGCCAACTGAGTCGATCAACTGCCCTGCAGTCATCTTTGCGATGTAGTAGGGCATGCTGCCCAACCTCGCGCGTATACAGCCAACTGTATTCATATTTCGCTCCTTTCTCAAAAATCTATATTACCAGTAAAAAAATGTATTTTTCTTTATTAGTGCTATAATAGCATAAAACTGAATACATATCAATACAAAAACATTTTTCATTTCAAAAACAGCATTTAATAAAAACAGCAGCGTTAAAAAAACAGCAGGTTCTCCTGCCGTTTTTCTTTATACCACAATATTTTGTTACCGGTTTGGCAGTGCGTAACTACCAACTACAGAAAATCTTTCAATTTCCGGATCCTTGTAGGGTGTGAAAGCTTTCTTAAAGCTTTTGATTCTATCTGACGGATTCTTTCTCGGGTGACACCAAACGTCTGCCCTACCTCTTCTAGTGTTTTTTCTACACCATCTTCAAATCCATATCTTGCTTTGAGAACCTCCTGCTCCCTTTCTGATAATTCTCCCATTAGTTTTTCAAAAGTTTCTCTTAATGCCCGCTGCTCGATCTCCTCATAAATGTCATCATTCCAATAGAATGCATCCGGATTAATGTTTTGAAAGACATCCTGCTGTATTTCGTTTTCTATAATGTTTTCAAAAACATCATCCTGTATTTCATCTACATCAATGTTTTTCAAAAACATTTCGTAGATTTCGTCAAGCGATTCGATTGGCATAGACTGTCTGATTATGTCCTCTGCCTGATCAATACCACAGCCAAGCCGATCTTGAATTATCCTTCTCACCTCAGGATCAGTCCATATATCAGAATCCAAGCATCCATTTTCCTTCAAAAACGGATACATTGTAAAATAGCCTTCCTTTTTATGAACAGGATAATATACCGCAGGCCTTTGAGTTGCCTGTGCTCGACCTATATTTTGTAGTATCCACAGTGAAGCATATGATCCAAAAGGTCCACTTAAGTCAGGATCATATTTGTCTACAGCCGTTACTAAACCTATTAAAGCCTCCTGTAAAGTGTCAGAAATTTCACAATCATAGGTTTCAGCTCTCTGCAGAGCAATACGCACAGCAAATCTTAAATGCATCTGTATTACTCGCTCACGAGCGTATAAATTTCCCTCCTGAACCTGATATTTCAGTTGATCCATCTCACGCGCCTGAGGTGGAACGACAGCCCGGACAGCGTTGATAAAACCCTCTAAATCCGGATCAAGTTCAATAACTCTATTGAATACAGCCTCATAGTCTCTTTGCGCATAATCATCGTAATCATCCTCAGAAGAACCGGCTGCATTAGTGACCGGTGCCTCATCATATACAAGGATTCCACGGGTAACAATGGAGCTTGAAAGGTAGTCTACATCTCGGATAGATAGAGCCCATTTATCAGCCTCATCATAAATATCATCAAATACCAGGAATCCCTTTTCAGATGATAGCTGTATTAAATTTGCAAGAGCACTTTCAATACCATTCTTACTCTCCATTAGTTCTCTTCTCATTTTTCGGCAAGAAGTTGTTTCAAGGTATATCCGTTAGAATCTACCCATACAATATTCCCATTCACCGAATTTCCTATCAATACTTTTGCAGCCGTTGAAGGGCTCCCAAACTGAACATCTTCAGTCAAAACTCCTTCTTTCATTTTGCCAGATTGCATTAGATTACGGCGCTTGTTACCAATTGCAATTGTGCAAGAGGAAGTGACAACCTCATTGTACTCTGAACCCTTATACACAACAAAACCTTTAGGTAAGACCATTCTTCCAGTAGCTTTTAATGTTTTGTATTTCAAAAACAAAAGCGTTCCGATAGGGTGTCCCTGTATCCTAGCCTGCTTGAAGCCAGGTTCATTTTTAATTGTATCCGGCACATCATCAAAGATTTCCACTCCTGATGTTAACAGGCGGTTTGTCAGCCAATCCACTTCATTAAGCGATAAGCCATCAGTGCCTCTCTCCAAATCATCAAAAAGCAAATAACCTTTCTTCTGTGACAGAGCCTTTAACTTTATAAAGGCCCTGTCTATATCGTTATTACTCATTAACTCATCTCGCTATTACTTATGACTTATTAACACATAACTGCAGAATATCGTCACTGCTGATTTCGCTGTTGAAGCGATCATTAAACTCATCGATAAATTCGTAAAGTCTGCTTGCAAATGCCTCAGGAGTGCTATCTCCTTCTACCAGCTTTTCATAAAGAACATCAATGCCACCTCTTACGTAGCTATCAAAACGCTCTTCATCAGCCGGATTCTGACCATAATGTCTGAAAGCTTTATCGATTCGCTTTTCTTCATCGGGCTCATAATTCGCATCAAGTAGCATAATCAGCCAGAAGTTATACTGTAATTCATCACCAGAATAAATTACACGATCACCCATGACATTCTGATTATATACCTGACCGGTCTCTGGATTTTTAAGATCATCAAAGTCAGCAGTTCTTCCATATAGAAATCCGATCAACGGTGCATTCGCATAGACATCTACGTTACGGTCTATCAGCTTTGCTTTGCTTAATTCATCGAAAACTCCTGTGAGCTGATCCACACGAAGAGCATGCTTACCTTTAAACCTATATTGTTTATCAAACATGGCGCTCCTCCTTATACCAAATTGGTCTCAAACTCATTTTTCTTGTCAAACTGGTGTCTGCTGCCGATCCTGTTACCCATGTAATCCTCAGCCAGTTCACCATCTGTATCCTTGATAAAGATAATTACCTGCTCAGCAGTCTCTGGCAAAGCCTCACATACTGTCTTGATTCTTCTCTTATCAAAGGCAGACAGCGGTGCATCCATTACAAGTGGATATGGCTCAGATGAAAGCAGCTTAGCATCATCATCACTGGCATTTCTATTTTCTCTGGCCATTTTGATGATACCAGTAATGAAAGCAAAGATAACGGAAATGCTCTGCGCTGTAGAAGTTTCTACATCACCCTCATAATCATTGGCCTGAACGGTGATATGATATTTTGAATCTATTGTTAATGATAAGCCACCTTCATAAATCTGCTTGAAAATATCATTAATCGTATCCTGCAAGCGATTACGGATCTCTTCTTCACTTGTACGATACACATTTTCCAGCTCTTCATAAATCTTTCTAGCATAAGTCAGATACATCTGAGTCTTTCTGTTCTTTTCATCAAGCAAAGTCAGATTCTGTCTCTCTGTATCTGCACGCTCGCGCTCCTTCTCAAGACCGCCACGTTCTATATTCAGCTTGTCTCTATCGTTATTACACTTATTGATAGTTTCAACACAGATCTGAATCTCATTATTTATTGCACGGACCTTTTCGCTGACATCTTTACCACTAAGCTTGGCCTCAATCTTGTGAAGTTCATCAGTCTTATCCATAATATCATCACTCTGCTGACTGGCAGTCGCAAGATTCTCCTGCATCTGTTCAAGCAAATCCTGAAGGGCTCCTGCTCTACGTTTTGATTCCTTCTTGAAATCTGTCACATATGTACTGAGCGACTTTGGAGGAATAACATCTAGTAATGATTTCACTTTCTCATAAGGCACGGATCCTTCATCCAGATGGGTCCCGCAAAGGCAAATCTTCTGTCTTAACAGATACTCAATAGTCTTGTCACGGATAAAAGGAATATCCTTGCCAGAATAATCGTGTCTTGACAGAACTTCCAATGCTCTCTTAATCAAAGAAAGTGAAAAGAATGAACTCATTGAAGCATTGAAATCCTTGCACATCGTCTTATAGACTGTAGCTCTCATACGAGTAGTATTATCAATCTGCTTCTGTAAATCTTCCTTTTCTTTCTGCAGTTTTTCACCTTCGGAATACTGCTTCAACTCCATAACTTTTTCAGATTTTCTAGTTTCAGCTGCCGCTTTCTGTGCATCAAGTTCCTCTAAGTCAGCATCAATCTCTGCCAATCTTGCATTGCACTTATCAATTTTTGCAGTGTATTCCTGTATCTTAGTGTTGCTCTTTGAGTCAAAGCTCTTCTCATAGCTGCCAATAACGCTAAGACTGCTTCTCGGATTAAAGTGACCAATAGCACTTATCATCGCATTGAGACCCAGAAGACCCTTTACAGCCTCTGCAAAGTCAGTTGCCTTCTTACCTGTAGAAATATCCTTACTCATCTTCTCAATACGCTCTCCATCAAAGAAGAAGTATCTGGACAGTTCCTTAGGCAGAATGCTCTTAACCTCGGCTTCGCACTGGGACTTTTTAACGTAGGAAGTATTACCGCTGGCATCCTTAATTGCAATGTCGAATACGGTATTATCACCCTTAACATTGTTTGAATAGTCCTTGTGATATGCCTGCTCTCTTATGAGGGTATAGTCAACCTCACCATGCCTAAGAGCCAAGGTTACACGAACCTTCTCTTCTGAGCCAGGAGTCATTTCGGTGGCTACCATCTTATTCAGAATAACCTTGTCAGAGAACTCTGTTTCTCCATACAGGCACCAGAAAAATGCCTGAGCAAACGTAGTTTTACCCGTTCCGTTTTCACCAATGATGATGGTTACGTTTTTGCCGCCTTCTCCCTGGGCAAAATCAATGGACTCATTGCGAAACTGACGGAAGTTCTCAAGTTTTATTGATTTAAGTAACATTGCACTTCCTCCTCAATCTTCTTCTTAATCCATGCCACCATCTGAGAATCATTCATTGTTCTCGTTTTCAGATTCATGTTTTCCTTAATGATGATTGACCGCTTTAGGCGCTCAATGGTCTTGCTATCAACCTGAATTTCGCCGTTATCACTCAAAATCTTCATCCTCCTTTTCAAGATCTGTATCGTTAAGATGATAAGCCTCCTGGATGTCCCAGATCAAGTTGTTTGCCAGCATCGAATTTAATGCCAGCCTACCAAATTCCTTAATCCGGGCAAGCTCATTTTTTACCAATGTCTTATCCCTATTCGCTTGCTCAATCGTCAACCCTGACACTGAGTCAAGCGGTCTAGGAAGAGTAACAAAATCGTATATTTCCGCAAATGGCTTATTATCTGCTTTACGGAGCACTCTACCTCTACGCTGTATGTATTCCTTAGGATTCGTTGTACTTGCCAGTATAAAGGCCGTTCGTATACCTGGTATATTAACACCTTCATCCAGACACTTTATCGCTACTATAGCCTGCAGCTTGCCGCCATCCTGGAAATGTTCTTTAATCAAAGCACGCTCCTCCATATTTTCTTCAGAGGTAAAGCGCGCTACGCCCATATTGAGTTCATTTCCAAGAATCTTGGTAACTGCTTCTATCTGCCTGATATCACTTTCGTCATCTGATGAAGTATCGCTATCGTCTATCACCCTCGTAGCTCCACAGTACACCAGAATATTATTATCATCTTTGTAAGGAGTGATTTCTCGCTTCAGAGCCTCCAGTTTTTGCATCGCTCCTGCAACAATCCTAGATCTCTTTAGCGCAAGGATTTCTCCATGCTTGTTCAATTTATACTTTCCACGCTTGTCCTTTATCATACACTTGGACATTTCATAAGAAAGCTGCTCATAAGATTCCAACTCAAGCTCACTCAGGTAAACAAGAATCGGATAATACTTATAAGGAGTCAGTTTATCTTCATCAATAGCTCTTTCCAGAGGATATTCAATACATTTCTTTCCAAAGAAGCTGTACAAAAGAGCTGTTCCTTCGTCATCTCTGTGTCTTTCAAGTGTTGCTGATAATGCCAGCCTGTAAGCAAATCTGTCATCCAAATGCTTGGCATAGCTTCTTGCCCCAAAATTATGAGCCTCGTCCACCACCAGTAAAATCGGACTCTTAATTTTATCTATTCTCTCCTGAAAGTCGGGACTTGCAAATGTAACATTCGTTGTCACCACACAGAGGAATCTTTTATCTCTTCTGATTTTCTGATCTGTTATTGCCTTGGAGAATTTCTTTCTCCAATCCTTGTGGGCTGGATCACCATAAGCGATAATAGGCTTCATGTTGAATTTGACAATATCCTCAACCCACTGCTCTACCAGATGCTTATATGGAGCTACGATGATTACAGCAAGATCATCATTAAGATCTTCTGAAAGTTTTGAAATGGCACCAAGACCTGTATAGGTTTTGCCCGTACCTGTTGCCATATCAAAAATCCCTCGATAGTTTTCACCTACCCAAGCAGCAATGGCTTCCTTCTGATATTCATGTAGCTCAACATCTGCTGGTATTCTTGCTCCTACCTGAGTTCCAGAATAATTGCTCATCCCTTGCAACATACTTCCATAAGCAAGGATTCTTCTTTTGAACTGCTCATGATCAATGTCAAAATTTGGACCCTTCTTCCTGTATTTCTCAATAAGTACATCGGAAATATTGGGAAATTCCAAAACTTTAAGGCTTGGCTCAACATTATTCCACATGGAATAAAAGGCGTTTTCCTTTAACTTAACTCTATCAGCTTCAGCCTTTCTCCAATCACAGAATACATCTATAGTCTCATAATTGATGGACATCGCTGTCATAGACTCATTCATGGATCCAGAAAAAGCAACATGGTTTCCGTCTTTATCTTCCAGAATTCCCATCTTCTCATGGTACATTCCAATTTCATTGTCCTTATCAGTATAGGCAATGCGAATATCAAGGATCCCATCTGATATAAGATGTGCCAGAAGATTCAAGCGCTCCATAGAATAGTAATCCTCATGCTCATCAGACAACTGACGTATGAGCGCCCCCTCTATTATTTTCTGTCTGTTCTTATATCCGTCCTTGATAGCCTGAATATCGTCATCAGACAAATACGGTGAGGCAACTATTTCAATCTTTCCACCATTTTTAGCCATATCAGCTATTCCCTTTGATATTTCAACAAGGGCTGAAGACGAAAAGAATCCCACAGCACGCTTATATGATGTTGACTCATGAAGCAGCGGAATATAAAAATCCTGCACCACATTATCAATCAAGGACCGGTATTCGCTTTTTATTCTCTTTTCCTTTAAGCTCACAACAATCCTCCTACAGCTCTGAATCTATATAATCCAAAGCTTCTTCTAACTCTGCCAAATCTTTATCCGTCGTAAAATAATTAACACTGAATCTGATAGTTCCCGCTGGAAACGTTCCCATGAACTGATGTGCCAACGGTGCACACTGTAGCCCTGTTCTGACAGCGATTCCACACCTGTCAAACACAGGCCCTGCACTGTCGCTGCTTATTCCCTCTATGATACAAGAAACTATTCCCACATAATTACATGAGTCATAATTCCCAATTATTTTAATATAGGAGTATCTGCTTAAGAGGTCTATCAGCTTCTTTCGATTCTCAGCTTCTTTTTCTCTTATGGCATCGATAGTAACCTGTGCTGACCATCCAAGGGCTGCATTTAATCCGGCTATACCAGCAATGTTCAGAGTCCCCATCTCATATTTCTGAGGTAAATCTTCCGGCATATCCTGATTTGCAGATTCATATCCGGTACCGCCAAATATTACTGCCGGAAATTTCACCGATGGATTCATCACAAATCCAGATATTCCAGTTGGGCCATACAATGTTTTATGTCCTGCAAATACAGCAAAATCTATAGTGGTAAGGCCTACGTTCAAATCTACCAACCCAGCAGTCTGTGCCATATCCACAAGGGTTATGGCTTCATACTTCTTAGCCAGTGCGAAAATATCCTCTACCGGTGCAATAAGTCCAAACACATTGCTGGCATGACTAACAATAACAAAATCAGGTTTAACAGTATCAAACTGATATCTAATTTTTTCCAGGTCATACACCATACCCTTTGAAACAGTCAGCTGTGTGACCTTGATTTTCTCCTGCTCTTCAAAATGATGAAGTGTTCTGATAACTGCATTATGCTCAAAGGGGCTGATATAAATATTAACAGCTCCTTTTTCAATAATGCCCTGAATAATAATATTTAACGCGATTGTTGCCGTTGGTTCAAAGACAACCTGCTTTGCCTGGCAATGCAAGAGCTCCTGAATCTTCTTTCGTGTATCCCCAATTAAAGCTCCTGCACTCTGCGCAAGCTTATAGTTTCCACGTCCAGCATTCGCTCCGCTGGAACGATAAAAGCTATCCATGAAGTCATAGACGCAATCCGGCTTTGGGTATGTAGTTGCAGCATTATCAAAATATGCCACCTGTAACACCTCCCCTTAGCACATTTTCTTTAGTATATCCATGAGGATCTGCCTCTTCTCCTGCTCTGAAATAGAATACCCCATGGAATCTATCTCAGACAGAATGGAATTATACAGAAGCTTTCCTCTCTTACTTGTTTCAACTCTATCAAATCGTTTTACTTCTGATGAACCATCATCACTGCGGAATCTTATTTCATAAGTACTTGCAGCACTGTCTTCACTTTCAGACTCACTGCTTTGGAATTCCTCTGCAGTCTTTTTGTACATTGCAAGATTCTCTTTGAAACGATCTACAGTATCATCATCCCAGTCTTCAACTCTTAGATCTGTTGCAGCCTTTGCTAATCTAGCAACAAATGTCTCTTCATCATTTGTAACTTCCCTGAAGAGTCCTAGGCACTTGTTAGTTCCATTTTCAAAAAGCTGTTCAAATACATGCGGATCCAGTGTTTCACACCAGTCCTTAATTACAGATGATAAGGATGTCCTTTTCAACTTAGCTCTGTTTGCAGCGATTGAGAAGATCTCTTTGGTCTGCTTTATCAGCTCAACCTTGAGCTCAGCTATTTTGCCATCATAATAGTTTTTAGCATTCTCAATATTCTCTGCAAGGCCTTCATTGAAATCTCTATATCCAAAGGCTTCAGGAAGTTTCTCAAATAACAGCTCATGACCATTAAGATTCAACTTAAGCAGTTTAACCATCTTAAGGTATCTCTTGCTTGATCCCTTATCACCAATTCCCTTGGATTCCTTAGCATATCTTGGCAATGACAGATACCAGCGCTTCATTGCAGATGCTGCAAAATCATACGCACTAAGATTCTTTTCCGCCTCAATAACATAATTGCTGAATATCTCAGAAAGTTTGCTTACAAATTCCTGCTTTTCAGGATTCCATTCAAGGAATACCAGTGTGTAATCCTCAGGGCATGCGTTAATCATCTGCAAGGTATCGGCAGATAATGGCAACTGTCCCAAATCATTCTGCAGAATAATTTTCTCACTAAACTCATGAAAAACAGCTGCAATATAGATTGGGATAACTCCACTCCTAATACCCATATGATATTCTGGAGCTGTAAGCACATTGTACAGTTGATCAAAAGATGCTGTACCTTTCCTTTTGGCATCCATGACGAAGGAAACAATTGCGTCAAGCACTCCCTTCATCAGCTTATCCGATGGCGCCAGATTGATTCTGGTACCCTCCAGATCATCGAGAAGAACCTCTTTTCTTACAAGTGTGCTTCTCATAATAGATACTTCCTGACCGGTTCCGGTAAGCCCTAGATTTGGCTCCAAAACATTTCTAAGAAGTCCAGAAAGAATCTTGTTTCTGCTATTATTTGCAATTGAGGTGATCTCATCCTTATTGATTGCCTCATTGTTAATAACTGGTGTCTCAGAGAAAGTATTAAAACAAATTTCCGATGCAAGCCCTGTCAAGGCAGCCTTACGTAATATGCTCTTCTCTTCGCCGTTGTAAATATATGCAGACTTGTAATCTTCAGGATGGGTGTAACCACTGATAAATTCACTGATTACATCCCTTAAATCCTCATATATTACTTCATACTCTTCAAAAAGAACTGTATCCTCTTTTGCCTTATCCCTCAGTGCGCTTACCGCTTCAAACTCCTGCAGGATTTTTCTAATAGCAGTAGCTTTCTTCGGCATTATGAAAATAAATCTATTGCATCCCCGGGTAGACTTTAGGATTTTATTCTTTATTCCTTTAATAGACTCAGGATCCTCACAGACAATAGCATATACCACACCATCTGCCTTGATATCCTCAGCCTTTTTCACCCAGTCAATATCACCTGCAAGTTCCTGCCCTTCAATGAACTCAAACTCAAAGTAGCGAATCATCTCTTTCTCATCATTATATTTTGATGGGTAGAGGTAGTTATCAATGTTTGAAGCATTCAATGCACTCTTCAATGAGAATGAAGGTGCCAAAGCTGCGATAGTATCTGATATCTTCTGCTCTACATCCACACCTGATGTTTGCTTCAATTTCAGATAGTCATTACTACGCTTCAGATAAATCACATACTCATCCTTGATAAGATGATCAATTGCAGCCTCAATCTCAGCAGGCTTGTATTCCATGCTGTAGATTCCGACAATCTCCTCTTTAATAGGCTTCAGCTTATCAAACTGCCCCAACAAATATATCAAAGAAATCGTCTTTACTATCTTGCTTTCAAGAATCTGATCTTCAATCTGATCGAGAATAGTCTTTGTCAAAACATAGTTCTTATGAAGTTCTCCTGCAAAAGGTTCCTTCTGTAGAACCGGATCAAAGTAGTCAAAAATAAGATCAGGTGTAATGACTCTGAAGTCCTTATCCTTTAATCCCCTCAAGAATGCCGGTAGAGTCGATGTTCCATCAGCAGACAGGAAGGTAAATAATGTACGTTCATTCTGTGCTACACGTTCAGAAAGTCTTGGAAGAATGAATGTTGAAACCGGATGTAACGGGTAGCATTCATATATTGTTGTCTCCAATTCCTTCTGATCTGTATCACTGAATATTGCATGCTCAGCATATCTTGACATTAGCTGGTCAAATCTGGCTTTATTATTATCTTGGAAATCTTCCCATTTATCTCTGTCCTTAATGATAACAGTAGAAATAATCTCATATGTCTGAGCAAAGTTGTTGTTCATATGAATGTGACGGAATCTTTCAGAAACGCCACGCCAACCATCAACCTTTGCCTTTGGCAGCTGATCAATATAGTTGGAGATCTCTTTGTGAGAAATCAACAATAAATGCAACTCATTCTCACCACTTCGATTACATTTCTCAGCGAAATCCTGCAACATCTTTGTGTCGCTGACAGAAGCCGCCGTTATGTTTGATTCCAGGAACTTACTGAATTCATCATAGACAACATATATTCCTAGATATCCACGCTGCTTGAGACTCTTTACAACGCTTTCATACAACTCTACAACATCAAATCCCACGAACGGATTGAAGATACTTCCCGATGTAAGTTTAGGATAAACCTCTTCAAACTCGCTGTAGATTGCAGCATTGTAATCGTTTAATTCAGAAATAAAAGCATCTACCGGAAGACTTATTTCTTTCTTGAATTTGTCGTAAGTCTTCGGATAATTAGCCTTCCAATTCTGTATGGCGTTAATAGCAGCCCTGTAATTGGTCTCTGGCATAATATCCAGACCATTCTCATCAAGCGTTCTCTGCAATGCAAGAAGAAAAGCCTGTGGTAAGCTGCCGCTTGTTCCATTAATGATAACCGGCAGGATCCTATTGTTCTTATCTGAATAGTAATTATCAACCAGCTGCTTCAGCTCTGGATCCTCATTGATTTTCGGCATCAAATGTGTAAAAAGAGATTGTTTTCTCTGCATAAGCATAGAAAGAATAGTAAGTATAATGTGAGACTTACCTTTTCCATATGCTCCTACAAGAACTCGTGCTCTTTCCGTTGCATCAGGAGCAGTACTGCTAAGTATGTCCTTTAACAACGTCAATGCCGATTTTGTCGGTATGAAATTCTTTAATTTGTCATCATTGTTTAGGTCGTATCCTATGTTTACTGAATACTGAAAGCCTGACGCAACAGAAATCATTTTGCTCATGAATTTGTTTCCTCTATATCGGCATAATATTTTTTAACGCAGTCAATAAAGCTACGTTTATGTAATACCCGGACAACATCCAATCCTGCTGTACGGATAATCTTAATATCTCCAAGTTTCTCCACTTCATGAAGCAAGGAAAGCATACAGATTGAATCCAGGTTAAACACCTTACCAATATTCTTCTCCGCAGAAAGAAGCTCATTTAAGCTAATCTCTTCCCTGCCATTTGCCTGATCTGCAATTACAGCCATGATCACCCAAGGATTAAAACTCCTTGCCATTGGTATGGATTTCTTATATGTATAATTCCCTCGTTCTTTGCTTAAAATATCAATAAGCCCAAGTTCTCCAAATGGACAATTAATATTATTCTCCGGAGAAATCTTATTTGGATCGGACTTATACCTTGGCACATACGTATTAACAACGCAGGTAAAGTCATCGGTCAATGATCTGATGGCTACCGCTGTACCATCCATCTTCAATTCATTCTGTATCTGAGCAATGAAATCGTCCTTGCTGAACTCTTTCATTACAAATTTATTGAAGAAGTAATACCAGGATGGAGCCATCTCTTCATCAGTAACAAGCTTATAGTGAAGAAGATAAAGTGTTCCTAACTCTTCTGTATATGGATCCTTCTCATGTACAATGTTTCCGAAAGGAGTCAGGGACTGATTCTTCTTGCCAGTCTTTGGTTCTTTCGTCAGGCCTACTGCCTGAAGCCAATATCTAAGGGATTTGACCATATTGGCACCGATTCCAAGAACATCCATCGGATTATCATCTTTGTCAGTAAAGACATCTGGCTTTTGCGATACATAGCGCATACCTTTACTGAGCCATCCCTTTCTTATAAAGAATGTTTCATGGGCTCGAAACTTCGTAGCCATCCCTCTGTTCCTCCTAATCCTTTGTCCGCAAATATTTGTCCATCATGCAGCCGCCTCTAAGATATTTTGCAGTCATGCACATTTTGCAATGGACGCATTTTTCCGGATCAATATAATATCTGTCTGCTGAAATCGAAATCGCCCCTGCTTTGCAAAGGGATTCACATTTCAAGCATTTTCTACATGCATTAAATTTCCTAACTTGGTATCCAACCATATGCTGTAAATCGTCGTGATCCTTAACATTCATGGTTCTGACTTTTACAGCAAACTCATATCCGCCCTGTTCAAAAGGCTGTACTGACAAAATAGGAACATTCGTCCTTATATCGAGTACCAGCACTTCATGCAATAGCTTCTGACCAAGCTCAGGAGCCACTCTTCCAAATGGTGTGAGCATATTTAAAAACTCATCATCCATTGGACGTACCAGGCGATAAATCTTTGCATGATCTTCGGTTGTGCAGTTGGTAAAGCGAATTTTCACATCACCCGCTGCAGCAAGACCATTACCACCTTGTCTTGCCTTCCATGCACCAGAGTCTACATACTCTTCTGCATCCGGCTTTCCTATCTTCCGTGCAAAGTCTATGAGGAAGTCCCTCCAAGCCTTTGACTGCTCAGGCATATAAATCCTTGAGAGGAACTGTGCCCTCTGGTTATTGTTAGGGCAACACCAGCATCCAACTCTGTCGTAGCCTAAACGGTAAGCATCATTGAAATCTATCTTTTCAGCCAGGATATACAGCCAAATGTCCATATCCTTCCAAAAGAATATTGGAGATGCTACTGTCTGCTGCTGAATCTTTACTGACTCAGCATCATCCTCGACTCTGTTATACTTACTTCTGCTTACAGACTCCGATTTCCTGATTCCATAGAAGGTCAGAATCCGCTGATCCCTATATAAGGAATTTATCACTCTGGTAATCGGTCCTGTCTTAAACATAGAGCAGCACCATCTCATCATTCTGGCTGGCGGACCTATATCCACACACACATCCTTGAACACCTGCTCACGATTCTCAGCAGTCTTAAAAATAGACTGTGGATGGTTCTGTCTATAGCGCTTGGCATACTCTATAGTGAGCGGGAACTCAAGTGTTGTATTCCCAAAAATATGCACCAGTGATGGATCACTCAATGCTTTTATCGCCAAATCTGCAGTTACGGTGGAGTCTTTTCCACCCGAGAACGATAGTACTATATTCTCCTCTGGAAACTTAGCCGCTGTTTTCTTAACAAAGGTATGAGACTCATCGATCAGATAGTCCAGCCTTGTCCTGTTTGCCTCAACAAAAGCATCTATATGGCGCTCAAAAGCTTCATAGGAATTATCTCCCTTATTTCTTTCAAGCTGCTCAATATACTCATCTGCATTTGCTTCCTTAAACAACTTACTAGGCAAAGCGACAGACTTGCCATTTATATAATATCTGTTGTTGGAAGCCCATACGGATTCATCTATCCACTGATGAGGTTTCTTTCCCAGTAATATTTCAATTAGTAACCTCTCTTCCGGGAAGACAGGTCTAATATCAGCAGCAAGATATTTCATCGGCTTGCCGCATCTAGGACAGATTCCTTTGTCTGCCTGATTCACTGCCTGCATTACCGGAACTCTGCAATCATCGCACCAGTAAACTTCAGTCGGATAATCATCAACAGTTTCCCCACCGCAGATAGGGCAATTTTCTTCATTTGTTTCTATATTACAGTTCTTGCACCACACAAAAAATGCTCCTTGCAGTTAGTTTTCCTGTACGTCGTCTTTATCCGGTACGTAATCAACAATGTCGTGGATCTGGCAATCAAGCGTCTTGCAAATCTTATCAAGAACTTTTGTCGATACATCGCCACCTTTGCCCATGGTAGCTATGGCATTTGTAGACACATGCGCTTGCTCATGTAGATCCGTCCTGTTCATTTTTTTATCAATAAGCAGTTTCCATAATTTATCGTAATTCATTGCCATAGTAGTATTTTTAACCTCTCATAACGGGCTTTTTATAGAACGTACATACTATCTTAGTATAGCACACTGTGTGAATTCGCTCAAGATTTTCTTGTAAAATTCAAGATTTCCTATCAAAAGTAACTTCTAACCCGAGAGTTTTACACTTCTTTTTTAGTGTTTTAATACAAATCTTTTATTTAAGCCATTTACGGCTTATTTTAGTACCATAAAAGTGTAGCTGTTAGAGAGTAATTAACTCTAGCACCTGCACTTATTTTTTTTATAATAAAGGGAGTAATTGGTCTGACGAAGGCTTATTTGGAGCTTTGCATCCGTCAAAAAAACTGTTATCCAACCCTTTATTATAAGCATTCACAATTGCCTGCACATCTGTTACTTTTGTTATGTCACCTTTTATCGTCTTAATCAAATACATTGTTTAATATTCCTTCTCTATCTCGCCATCTATTCCATACATTTTCTTGAATACATCAAGGTCTGCCTGGTTCTTAAGCAGCATAGCCTCTTCTATCTTACCTGTATGAATGTCCTTAAAGCCTGCAACCTGCTCGCCATTACATATGCTCGCTTTGATTACTGGTTTCTTATTTTCTTTATCATATGTCTTTGTAACTATCTTTTTCTTAAATAGTCCCACTCTGAGTACCTTCTTTTGACTTTGCCATCAGTATAAGTTTTTCAAAGGACTGTGCAAAGCGTACATCATCTTCTTCTGTACGCTTTCTCGGTCCTTTCATATGATTCTTATGAGAGCTACGCCTTGCCTTCTTGTTAAGATGTCGCTCCATAAGCATCTGATCTATGTTCTCATTCGTGTACCACTTACCGGATTGGTGAATAGCATATGCACCTTTCCCAAGTGCCATAGCAGCGACACCATAATCCTGCGATACAACTACATCCCCTTTATGGCAAATGCTAATCAACTTATAATCTACAGCATCTGCTCCTGCACCTACTACAATTACCCTGCTATAATCAGAATACAAAATATGATCCGTATCACACAGCAATGTGGTGGAAATATTGTATTTTTCTGCTAGTGTCTCAACAATGTCCACTACCGGACACGCATCCGCATCTACAAATATCTGCATTTTTCCTCAAATCCATTTCATATCAGTTATAGCTAATTGGTGTTCGTACTTCTATAAGATTTCCAGATGGATCATAGAATCTTACAAGCTTCTGTCCACCTTCAAGTTCCGTTAATTCCGTAACATAACTTACAACATACCTGCCAGACTCCAGTTTTTTAATAATACCTTCTATATCATTATCTTCAAAATAAAGTTCCGTCATATTGTTATGTGGAGTTGTCGGTATTTTTGTGCTGTCATACCATACATCTACATCCTGCAGCACAAGCCCCTCAGACATTATTACATTGCCTTCCAGCCTTGTAATAACATGCAATCCAAACAATTCTTCATAAAAATCAATTGATTCGTCAATATTATCAACAACAATCAATACATTTTTTAAGCTCATATTTTATGCTCCTGTCTCTCCATTTCTTTTTGAATCCATGTCATAATTACATCTACAAGATAATCCTGCTGCACCTGACTTAGTTCCTTTTCTGGATACATTTTATGCCACTTTCGGATGCATTCCCTGAAGCATGTTGTTGTTGCATTTTTTTCCAAAAGATTAATTTTTATAGTGAACACTCTGCGGTCACAAGTGACCACTTACTGGTCACTTTATTATTTAAAGAGACCACTAAGCTATTCTTTAATTTTATATATCGTTTTGTTTCCTTCTCCAGTTTTTTCTATAAAATCCGCATTTATCATTTTATCTATTAACTTTCTTGCTCCAGTTCTAGATCTGTAGTTACAGGTTTCCATTACTTTTTGCATTGAAACACTTCCATTTTGCCGGATATAAGCAAGTACTTTGTCAACTTTCGACATAGTTGTTATTGTCTCTGCTTCATCACTCTCAGTTGTGTTTCTTATATCAGCAGCTCCCGGAATATATATATCACTTGTCCAACTTCGAGCTTTAATGTTACCCTGTCACTGCGCTCTGAGAAATCAAATTCCGGTTTTTTCCAGTTTTGTTCTGCCCATGCAGTCATAATCTTATCGACACCACTTCCGGCACGCTCACCAACATTTACAAAACCAAACATTTTTAAGATATTCGGATTTCGTGGATCACTATTGCCACCAGCATAAAATTCTTCTTTTGTTACCCTGATAGTATATCCATCATTCCTTTTATAATTTTGCCATCAAATCTACTTTTAATGCTTTCTTCTTTCACTTGATAAAAAGTATAAACCATTTTGGCTTTATTTGACAGTGGTAATCGAAATAAAGAGACCAGAATTTCTCCGGTCTCTAAAAGATTTACACCTCTTCAACAAACACAATACCATAGATTTTCTCAGACAAGAAAACCAATTTTACAGATTTTGACAACCATTTCCCTATATTACACAATGCTTGAAAATACCGGGTGGAAAAATAAAAAGCAGTAATGAATTTTCTTAATCATTACTGCTTCAAACAACTGTTCTCAGGGGGAATCGAACCCCCAACTAGCGCTTATGAGGTTCCTCTTCTGCCTGAAACCATTGTCATTAAATTTTATTTAAAGTCATTCAAAGCCTTGAATTTACTGACTTTGATGTAAGAATCTGTAAAGATAAGAAAACCTGTTTTATCCTGAAAAAATCTGGTTTGGGTGGAAATCCACCCTATATCCACCATAAGGGTTTTGTTATACTGTTCTTTCAGGTGCATAATCTGCCACCATTGTTTTTTTCATATCCAGTAATGATTATCTAGTTTTCTTATTAGATTTGATTTCATTATAACGCAAATATGGTCATATGTCGATATTAAATTGACCGTATAATGCTTATTAATGCCTTTTCCAGTTTTTCTGTAACCTCGGTTCCATTATCAACAGAAGCTTCAACTTCCGACGCCAGGTGCTCGATATCCTGTTTGCCTTCCGCTAACGCTTTCAGAGTAAGCGTCATGCTGTTTCCGATTTCTTCCACAGCGACTGCCACTTCTATAAATCTCTTTCTTGTGTTTTCGCGAATCACTTTTGTAGTCAAAACAGAATTCGCTCCAACCATGATCATAACAACAATCTATACAACTGCTGCTTATGTTCCTTTCCTATATAAAAAAACCGACCTGCATTTTCTACTTCTATTGTAGCGAATACCTGTCGGTTTTTATATCCTTATTTTGTGGTTTTTATTCTTTTATTGTGTTGTCTGTCTCGAAATCCATCAGACTCTTTTTGTCATAAACGACTCAAATCTCACATGCTGATCCATCTTGTCACCGATCATGCCGATCACTTTTCCCATGGTAAATGCGGCAAGGATCGTACCGATTCCAAGTCCGTCCAGATGTCCGAGGATGATGCAAGTCATCAGAGCTGTTATGGTAAGGCAGGTAACGTCATAGCCGATTTTGATCCTGGAATATTTTACCTTTGTGATATCTGCCAGTTCTCTCGGAAACAGGTCTGTCGGGATGATCGGAAGACCGCAGCGGTTGGAAAGTGCGATCCCGATGCACAGGAGCAGGTAGCTGATGATAAAATAAAGTACCCTGTAGCCAATGGCTGTCGGCAGGACACCTATCCACATTTCATGCACATCGAGCATCTCGCTGAATGCAAATCCAACGACAAAACTGAAAATATAAGGTGCAACGAATTTCTTACGCATGATCATCAGTGATAACACCAGAAGTCCCTGGAAAATGTAGGTCCAGGTTCCAAGGGAGATCTTATTGAATACTTCCGAAAATGCATATGGTACACTGGAAATCGCCGAGATCCCGGAACCGGAATACAGCATCAGCACAACTCCCAGGCTGTTGATCAATACCACCACCAGCAACGCCAGCTCGCCCCGCAGAACCGGTAATTTATTGTTCTCTTGTGTCTCAATTTCTTCTGTCACTTTATATTTCCTCCATAGGTAATTTATTGTAACTGTTCAGTACCTTCACAGTTACAATTTATGCCTTGTCTATCTTAGCACTCTGGAGTTCTTTTTTAAAGAGACAATCTACTGATTTCGTAAAAAATTTGTCGAACGTTTCTATTTGACATACTCCCAAAACTGCCTGCCAAACTCCGCTGTTATGGATTCAACAATCAATACAATATCTACATCTTTTGTAGCACGAAAAGGCAGTTCTTCGTTTTCCATAATCAAATCACACGCTGTCCCACCGATGATGACATATTGATTTTCAAAACCTTGAAATCTTTCCTTAAATTTTGTAAATCCACTGACCATTACTCATGCAACCTTCTTTCCTGCAATTCATCTACTGCTTCTTCAATTCTTTCATCATTTGTATCTGTAAAAGATAAAACAAGTGAAATATCATCAGCACTGTTATCCTCTGAAAATTGTTTTGGGTTGTATGCCCATAATTCAAGTCTGACCTGTTTATCCGGGTCTATCAATTCATCAGTCAGCAAGGCTTTATCATAATCTTTCTCACTAATTGCATAGGTAACAACTCGGCTTGGATTTAGCATTGTTTTTTCAGAAAGTGCCGTTTCCCCTGCAAAGACCATATTTTCTGTAACTTGCGTCTTATCTATATATCCTGTTTTTCGAACAGGAGTCGTCAAATATACTTTTGCTTTTTCAAATAATTCATCTCGCTTATATTTTGACTCAATAAACTTATTAACACCGTCTTTTGCTACAAGAAACAAATCTGTCGTTTCCAACTGCTTCACTGCTCTGGTCAAGGTCATTGCTGTAAACGGAAGCACTTTTCCGGCTTCTGAAGTATACAATCGTTTTTTCTTACTGTACAGATAAAATAAAAACAACTGCTGCGTGGAGTAAACAAACTTACCCGTCAGCTTTTGGGGTTCTTTTTCATCAGAAAGCATTGTCCCAATGAAAGGAAGAAAGACCTGCTTATCAGTAATAAACGGTATATTATTTTCTATAAGGCTTTTTCTTCGATAATTTGATACCGTTGTAAGTTCAAATACGACTGGCACATTATCAATCTGCTGTATTTTTACAATTTGTTTTTTCAATGCCGGAAGTGTGGCAAGTTCTTCTGTTGGAGCAAGCATTATACAGCGTCTGTTTCCAATATATGCTGTATGAAAATCATAACTCCCTGCAATATAAACAGGCAAAGAATCCTGATGATTCCATGCTTCACATTTTATAGAAATCCCGAATACGCTTGTAAGCATATTTCTCATTCTCCTTTTAACTCAATTTGTTTTATTTTAACTTAGCCAATGTTATAAGTCAAGTTTTTGAGTTATTTTGAATTTATATTTCCTTTTTCCGTGACCTGCTAAAGGCGCTTTCATCAGAAATAAAGGCTTAGTGAATGACTTATTCCATTTTCAAGCGAAAAGGCTTCCTGTTTTGCTATCCGGAATGAATCCCTTCCACCATACTTTTTCATTTGAACCGAAGGTAATATCATATTATGAAAACGGAAAAAAGCTCACCCACGAGGTGTGTGTCAATCAGACAAAGACACTCCTTTACATAGTTTCCACTTTCAAAAAATAAAAAAATTTGTGTTTTTGAAAGTGACATCTTGCATATACTATTAGCAAACAGTATACTAAGTACAACGAAGCAGTTTCGAGAAATGAAAAAAATCCAATTTTTGAAAGTGGGTGACTATATGAAAACAATCACGAGAACTAAATATCTCGATAGAATCATTGAACTGAATGGCACTCCTGACATCAAGATCATCACAGGTATTCGTCGTTCTGGTAAGTCCAAGCTGATGCAGGCGTATATTGAGTATCTGAAAAGCAACTTTGAAAACATCAATATTATCTTCATTGACTTCATGGATTTAGCATATGAAGAAATCATGGAATACCATGCCTTACACGCATATGTGGAAGAACATTATCAGGAAGGTAAAACGAACTACCTGTTTGTAGATGAGGTTCAAATGTGTCCTAATTTTGAGCTGGCAATTAATAGCCTGTACTCTAAGGGAATTTACGACATCTATGTAACAGGCTCCAATGCTTTCCTGTTGAGCGCAGATCTGGCAACCCTGTTTACCGGACGCTATATTGAAATTCATGTGTTTCCTTTCAGTTTCCAGGAATATTGCCAATATTATGATGATGTTAGTGATAAAGATAAACTCTTTGATGATTACACTATCAAAGGCGGTTTAGCAGGTTCTTACGCTTACAGAACTGAAAAAGACAGAACAAACTATATCAAAGAGGTCTACGAAACTATTGTTACAAGGGATTTGGTACAGAAATATAATCTCCCTGACACTTTGGTTTTACAACGTCTGAGCGAGTTCCTTATGGATAATATCAGCAACC
>OFMS01000970.1_pt1 | contig 23752 bp, 18 predicted proteins | sample 1541871 | NCBI WGS metagenome assembly OFMS01 (sample SAMN04209251, study PRJEB22552) | human gut metagenome | biome: gut; material: feces | host: Homo sapiens | place: USA: Oklahoma
ATATTATCTGTACAAAAAATACCCCCTCTGTGTCTAAAATAAGTTTACCACTTCACCCGCAAGGGTGACTGAGAGGGGAGAATAGCTAAAGGAGAATAATTATGTTTAATAATTTATCGGATAGAGCAACAAAGAATTTTGCGAAAAAATTGCGTAGAGCAATGACTAAACAGGAAAAACATCTATGGTATGATTTTTTACAAAAACATAGGTGTAAGTGGTATAAACAAAAGCCAATAGGTAAATATATTGCAGATTTTTATTGTGGACATGTTAAGTTGATAGTTGAACTGGATGGGAGTCAACATTACGAAGATAAGCATGCTAAATATGATGAAAGAAGGACAGCTTATTTTAATGATTTGGGAATAACAGTAATAAGATTTCCTAATAATGCTATTGATAAAAATTTTAATAGCGTTTGTGATGAGATAGAGAAGGTTGTGTCTGCGTTGGAATTGATTATGAAAACGTAAGAAATAAAACTTTAGAAGAGGCTCCCCTAGGGGGGAGCTGTCACCCGTAAGGGTGACTGAGAGGGGATAGAGTTCAGAAAACAGTTGCACAGAAAAACCCCTCTCCGCCTCGACAAGCTCGGCACCTCTCCCCGAGGAGAGGCTCGGTCTGCCGATGCACGTCATATGAGAGGCTCTTTAAGATAGGCTCTATGTTTGTTCTAAAATATTTTTCCCCAACATCATTAGGAGGTATCCCCATGCAAGCAAAATCGAAAAAACTAATCTTCATCGCCGTTCTCCTCACAGGCTGCATCATCACCAGCCTTATAAGCAGCAACGACAAAGCAAAAACACTGCCCGTCAGCAGCCTGCCGCAGTCCGCGCAAGGTGCGGTCGCATCCAAAGCAGCGCAAGCAAAAACAGTGCGCGTGCAGGTGAGCGGCGCCGTGCTGGAGCAGGGAATTTACGATGTGCCTGCCAGCTGCAGAGTGGAAGAGGCCATTGCTGCTGCCGGCGGTATGACGGAAAATGCCGACAGTGAACGCGTTAATCTGGTGCGTAAGGTGCGCGACGGTATGCAGATACGAGTACCGGTGCAGAAGGCTGCACGGACAAGCAGAACGCAGAGGAAAAACGCTCAGGCAACTGCCAGTTATAGTGCAAGTAGCACGAAGAAGGTTGGTAGTACCAGAGCAGGCACAGAAAAAAATAACTCTGCAGTGCAGCGCGTGCGCATCAACAGCGCAAGCGCAAGAGAGCTGCAGCAGCTGCCGGGTATCGGTCCTGCGCTGGCGCAGCGTATTGTGCAAACAAGAAGCAGAGGCCGTTTCAGTAGCGCGGATGATTTGCTGCGTGTGCCGGGAATCGGTAAAGCTAAGCTGGCAAAGCTGCGTAATTATGTGGAGGTAGACTAGTGCAGCAAAAAACACGTTATCTACGCTTATTTTTACCGTTCATGCTGCTTTGTATATTATCCTTTCGCCTGCTAACCATGCCGCCATCCGCCGAGCAGCAGCTTGCTGCCTGTTTCGGACGGCAGCTGGTTGTGCAGGGTGCGGTGGAGCCTTTGAGCGTGCGCAGACTGGATGGCTTTAGCAGTGCGGTTCTGCGTTGCGAAAAAGTATATAGCGATACAGAGCTTGCTTACAGCGGTCGTTTGCGCGTGAGTATGAAGGGCGAGCTGCCGCAGGCAGGCTGCGTGGTGCTTAAGGGGACGCTGGAGCAGCTGGACAGCCTGCGTAACCCCGGAGGCTTTGACGCTGCAAGTTATAACAGAGTACAGGAGCTGGGCGGACGTTTGCGCAAGGCGCAGCTGCTAAAGACAGAGCCGCAGGTTTTGTGGTGGCAGCGTTTTGCTTTGTGGAACAAAAAGCTGAGCGAACGCATAGAGGCAGCAGCCGGCGCTGAATATGGGGCGCTGCTGAGCGGCATGGTGCTTGGCGGCAGCGGCAGGCTGGATGAAGAAACACGCGAGCTGTTTACGGATAATGGTTTGGCACATCTTCTTTCTGTTTCTGGCACGCATATTGTGCTGCTGACAGGCCTGCTGCTTGCTTTGCTGCAGTGGGTACCGCTGCCCTGGCGTAAGGTTATTGTTATAATTTTGCTGGCTGCCTATGCTTTGCTCTGCGGCTTGCGTCCTCCGGTGCTGCGAGCACTGGCTATGAGCAGCGTTCTGCTGCTTGGCGGCAGCGGTGCGGAGCGCGGGCGCTTGCTGTGCCTGGTGGCGTCACTGCTGTTGTGTATGCAGCCGTTATGGCTGGCAGATATCGGTTTTCAGTTATCGTTCGGAGCGGCGGCCGGTCTTTTGTGGCTGCTGCCTGCATGCCAAAGGCTGCTGCCGCAGGTCTTGCCTGCGCCGATAGGCGAGGCGGCAGCAGTTTCACTGGCAGCACAGCTGGCTGTACTGCCGCTGGAGGTTTATTATTTTCACCAAATTTCGCTGATTGCACTGGTAAGCAATATCGTGCTGGTGCCGGTGTTGGAAATTGTCGCGCAGATGGCACTCATGGGTGCACTGTTGCCTGCCTGCGGTGATTATCTGTTGCAGCTTGCTGCCTGGCTTGCGGCGCAGGTGCTGACGCAAGCGCGTTTTTTTGCTGAATTGCCGTACAGCACTGTAGTTATCGGCAAGCTGCCTGCTTATTGCTTTGTAATCTATTATGTAGCGCTCTTTGTGTGGGCAGATTTCCCCTGGCTGCAATTTTGGAGCAACAGGGAGCGTCTTTGTATCCTGCTTTTGCATGCCTTGCTGCTTGTCGGGACGCTTGCTTATCAGCTGTATTGCACGCTGCCGCTGGCCTGCTATTTTCTGGATGTGGGACAGGGTGACTGTACTGTTATCGTCACGCCGTCGCAGCGGGTGGCAATTATTGATACCGGCGGCTTGAAAAATATATCGACAGCAACGCGCGTGATAACACCATTTCTGCGCTATCTTGGCAAGCGTGAAGCGGATATTCTGCTTTTAAGCCACTATGATTTTGACCATGTCGGTGCTGCGGCGGATTTATTGCGACAGCTGCGGGTAAAAAAGCTGCTCCTGCCCAATGAAGCACTTACAGAGGAAAGCAAAGGTCATTTTCTGAGGAATTGTATCAAACATCTCCTGCCCAATGAAGCACTTACAGAGGAAAGCAAAGGGGTACGGCAGGAAATTTTGGCACAGGCCGGCAGGACGCAGGTGCATGTGGTGCAGAACGGTGAACGCTATACGTTGGATGATAATGCAGAGCTTGTTTTGGTTGATGTGCCGCAGCAGGCCGTGCCGGGAAACGAAGCCAGCACGCTGGTGGCGCTGCATAGCGCGCAAGGCAGCGTGCTGTTTACAGGAGACATGGGGGAAGAACGCGAGCGAGGGCTGCAGCTGCAGCAGTACACTGTGCTGAAGGCAGGACACCACGGTTCACATTACAGCAGCAGTATGGAATTTCTGGAGCAGGTGCAGCCTAAGCTGACGGTGATTTCTTGCGGGCGCGGCAACCGCTACGGCCATCCGCATCAGGAAACGCTGGAGCGTTTGCAGGCCATAGGCAGCAATGTTGTCAGAACGGATGAGCTGGGGTGCATTAAAGTTGTTTTTGACGCAGAGGGAATAAAATGCTATGGCTATGCTGATTTACAGTGAAGCTGTTGTCAAAATATAACTCATAAGTTATAATTAAAGGAGCGAAATTAAGGAGTGAGGAAAATGAAGAATAGTGCAGTAGGCTATGAATGGCAGGATGTCAGAAAGAATATCTTTACACCGGAAGAAATTTCCGCAAGTGATTTGCGAGTTGCCTTAATTGGTGAACTTGTTAAGGCACGTCAGGATAAGGGAATAACCCAAAAGCAATTGGAGCTTTTGAGCGGAGTAAAGCAGCCTGTAATTGCCAGAATGGAAAACGGTACCTCTATTCCTAAAATCAGTACAATCTTAAAAATACTTGCACCTTTAGGCAAGACCTTAGCTATTGTACCGTTAGAAAAATGATAAGAGGGAATACAGATGGATATTAAACCGGAAAACCTGATTTCACTATTACAACAGCATAAGCCGCTGCCGCAGGCGCAGGTACTGCTTTTGTGCGGCGAGGAGGATTACTACCGCAACAGCATTATTGCCGCGCTGCCGGAATATGTTTTTGGAGATACGCCGGAGGCTGACCGCGAAATAACGGTCTTTGACAAGGACACCAATTTATCCGGGCTGCAGGCGGCCGTCAACAGCTATCCCTTCTTCTGCGGCAAATCGCTGATTTTCCTGAAGGACGAAAAGCTGTGGGCAGCAAAGCCTGCCAAAGCAAACAGCACTGCTGATGCTCAGGATGATACCGATTCCAAGAAAATGGAGCAGCTGGCGGCGATAGTCAGCGACGTACCGGATTATTGCCTGCTTGTAATCAGCAGTAAGAAAATGGATAAGCGGACCAAGCTGTATAAGCAGCTTAAAGCAAGTGCGCTGATTTGTCCGTGCGAGCGCATTAAGGAAAGAGATCTTGATGACTGGCTGTACGCGCAGGCAGCAGCTTACGGCGCGCATTTTACCAGAGATGCGCTGGCTGCTGTCAGCGAATATATTGAGCCGGTGAAGGAAGAAATTCCGCTTGATTTGCTACAGCAGGAAATCGGCAAGCTGGCAATTTACGCCGCGGGACGCAGAGAATGGACGGAAGAAGATGTGCTGAATGTTTTTGCACTGCTGCCAAACGCTTCATCTTTTGCGCTGACCAATTATATTATGGCAGGTAAGCTGAAGCAGTGTCTGGAGCTGTTGGCGAGCGAACGCAAGCACGGAACCTATATCCTGCCGCTCAGCGCAACTGTCGCATTTAAACTGCGTCAGGTGCTGCGTTATCTGGAGCTGAAGCGCAGAGGCTATGACCAGAAGGGCATTATGGAGGAGCTGGGGATGCGCAGCCCATATGCCTACAGATTTTTGGAGCGCGACAGCAGGCGCTTTGATGAAAAGCGTCTGACGGAAGCTTTGCTGGGACTATCTGATATGAATATCAAACTGCGTCAGGGCGGACGTGGCTACGAAAAGCTAGAGGAAATTCTTGTCCGCCTGCTTGCATGATATCTTATACTCAGAAATTAAAGCTGGACAAAAGCACTTAATATCTGCTATAATAATAAGACAGTCAACGAGGACTTTTTTGAGTAAGGAAGTAGTGTGTCCATGCTTAAAAAGGTCCTTTTTCGTTTATCTTGCAGAAAATATGTAGGGAGCATTTTTCTGCAGCATGATAATTAGGGAGTATTGAGAAAGGAGGCAGCCTTATGGCTGCACTGATCATGAACAACAAAGATTTACTGTATGTAATTAAACCTGAAGAACAAAACGAAAGCACTCTGCGTGAGCTTCTGACTCTGCATCCGGAGATTCAGTTTGTATCTCTGATGGGTGTGGATTTTGCCGGTAATGATACCGACGAAAAAATCCCGATGAAGATTTTCCTCGAGGATATCGATGGCTTTTTGACAGGCAGCGCAGCACAGACTGACGGCTCCTCCGTTGTACTGACCGGTATCGCTACTCTGAACGATGCCCGCGTTGATATGAAGGTTGATAAAACCGTTAACTGGTTTGTTGATTATAACTATGAGCATTTTGACGCAGAAAGCGGTCGCATGATCGGTACTCTGCGCATTCCCTGCTATCTGATTCACAACGGCAATCATGTTGATTCCCGTTCTATTTTGAATGATACTCTGGCTTATGTAGAAAAAGAAATCATGGATTTGTTTGCTAAGCATCCGGTAATTGCCGGCCTGGAGCATGTAAATCCTGCCGAGATTGAAAAGCTGGTCTTCACCAGTGCTACCGAGCTGGAATTTTGGGTAAAAACTCCGCGTGAGGACGCACCGCTGGAGGCTCTGAGCTCTTCTCAGGTAATGCAGGAGCAATATTGGCAGCGTACCCGCGGCAACGTGCGTACTGCATTGGAGCAGACTATTCAGACTTTGGAGCTGTACGGCCTGGAGCCTGAAATGGGCCATAAGGAATGTGGCGGCGTTAAAGGTCAGATTGACGGCGCAGGCCATATGACTCACGTTATGGAGCAGCTGGAGGTTGACTGGAAATTCAGCAGCGGCGTACAGACTGCAGATAACGAACTGCTGGCGCGTATCATCGTTAAAGAGATTTTCCGTATGAACGGTCTGGAGGTTTCCTTCCAGGCTAAACCGATTCCCGGCGTTGCAGGCAGCGGTGAGCATACGCATGTAGGCATTGCCGCAAAAATGAAAAACGGCAAGATTGTCAACCTGTTCTCGCCGAAGGATATGCATGAGGACTTCCTGTCCGCTATCGGCTACGGCGCTCTCATGGGCCTTTTGAAAAACTACGAGGTAACCAATCCGTTTATCTCCTGCACCATTGACTCTCTGAACCGTCTGAAACCCGGCTTCGAGGCTCCTGTCTGCATCGTTACCAGCCTTGGCCTGAGCCCGGATAACCCGTCCCGTAACAGAACCATTCTTGCAGGCCTGATCCGCGATCTGGACAACGATAAGGCTACCCGTATTGAAATGCGTTCTCCGAACCCGTACACCAATACCTATATTGCTATTGCTGCCTTCTATCTGTCCTGCCTCGACGGCATCAAGGCTTGCGTAGAATCCGGCAAGGACCTGAAGGCTCTGGAAAAGGAGATTTCCAAGAAGGCCGGCGAAGAGGGCTTCTATCTGGATACCGACCGTCAATACCGTACTGAGGAAGACGTATTTGAAGATTTCACTGCGGAAGAACGCAGCAAGCTGTTCGGCGAACCGCCTGCTACCGTTTGGGAAAATCTCTGCGCCTTTGAAAAATATCCGGAAAAGGTTGCAGTTCTCACCCAAGGCAATATCCTGAAAAAGGAATATATCGACTCCTTCATGCAGGGTGCGCTGATTCGTTGGAAAACTGAGCTTTTGACTCGTCTGATTCCAGAAAATTATCAGGCTGTTATCGATATGAAGCGCTTGCACAACCAGGAAACCTGCACCGACTGCGACCTGGCAATGTGGCGTAAAATCCAGAACCTGCGCGCTAAGCTGGCTAAGGATTCCTTCGAAGAGAAGAGCATCTTCACCGCTATCCGCAGAGCTGTTGCCGAGGGCGACTACGATACTGTTTCCAAGCTTAAAGTTGAGATGGGACAAACCATGGAAGAGCTCAAGACTCTGTATCACGATTACAAGCAAAATATTATCGATTAATTTATATGCTTCTTGCATGGCTGCTGTACTCAAAGTGCGGCAGCTATTTTGTTTCGCGCTTATACCAAAGTGCGATTATTGAAAAAATTATCCCTAAAACTTTCCTTTCAGCTTATTTTTTTGCATGAAACTGTTGAGTTAAGCGCTGTTTTGTGGTAAAATATCAAAGATATATTGACAGTAATATTTTCTGCTGTCTGAAGAAAGGCGATGATAGCTGTGGAGCAGGTCAAGGATGTTCCTGCCTATATTCGCCAGATGTACACGGATAATAATTTTATGACTCAATTCGGTGTGCATATTGGTGAGATAAAGTGTGGCAGTGCTGAAGTCAGCATTGACGTTGATCCGGCGAAGCATTTTAATCATCGTGACATTTGTCACGGCGGAGTGATGTTGGCCTTGGCAGACTCCGTTCTGGGTGTTACCGGTGCAAGCGTGGGCGCTGTAGTGGCAACTCTTAATTTCAGCATGAATTTTATCAAAGGTGTCCATGAGCCGACAACCTTAACGGTACGAAGCCATATTAAGCATTCCGGACATTCTACGATGGTTATCGAGGCTGAAATGACTGACAGCAAAAAGAATTTAATTGGGACGATTTTAACAACAATGTTTGTCGTCGACAGATTTAAAGAGATACCCGCCAAATGGTGAGCTTACCTGAGTTTATTTGGAAGGGAAATGACGCGGAAGACCGCTTGATATCAAGGAGGATATGATGGATTTTGCATTAAACGAGGAACAATTAGAATTACAGGAAATGGTAAGGGAGTTTGTTGAAAAAGAAATTACTCCTTATGCTGCTGAAATGGATGCAGAAAACCATATGCGTGACGGCCTGATTGACAAGGCTAACGAAATGGGCTTGCTGAACGTTATTGTTCCGGAAGAATTAGATGGCCCCGGCCTGGACAGCATTTCTGTTGCTACCATTTATGAAGAGCTGGGCAAAGGCTGTGCAGGTGTTGCAACCTCTCTGGCTGCCAACAGCCTGGCAACTGTACCTGTTCTGCTGGCAGGCACCGACGAACAAAAGAAAATGTATTGCGATATCCTGAACAACGGCGGTCTGGCTGCTTTCGCACTGACCGAGCCCGGTGCAGGCAGTGATGCAGGCGGCGTTTCTACCCGCGCTGTACGCAACAAGGAAGAAGGTACCTACACTCTGAACGGTACCAAAATGTTCATCACCAACGGTGGTCTGGCAGAAATCTTCCTGGTATTCGCTAACACCCGTAAAACTGGCGGTATCCGTGGTTTGACTGCTTTCATCGTTCCGAAAGACACCCCGGGCTTCTCCGTTGGCAAAAAAGAAAACAAAATGGGCATCCGTCCTTCCAATACTACCGAGCTGGTTCTGCAAGACGTTGTTATTCCTGAGTCCTATCGCGTAGGCCGCGAAGGCGAAGGCTTCCGTATTGCTATGAACACCTTAGACAGCGCTCGTCCGTTCGTTGGCGCTGTTTCCGTAGGTATCGCTCAGGCTGCTCTGGATTGCGCTGTTAAATACGCTAAGGAGCGCCGTCAGTTCGGCCAGCCGATTGCTTCCTTCCAAATGGTTCAAGGCATGCTGGCTGACATGGCTATGAAGGTTGAAACCGCTCGCCTCATGGTTCAAAAGGCTTGCTGGATGCGTGACCAGGGCATGGAATTCTCCAAAGAGGCTGCTATGGCTAAATGCTATGCTGCTGATACTGCTATGCAGGTAACTACCGACGCTGTTCAGGTAATGGGCGGCTACGGCTACACCAAAGAGTACCCCGTAGAGAAGATGATGCGTGACGCTAAAATCATGCAAATCTACGAAGGCACCAACCAAATCCAACGTCTGGTTATTGCCAACAAGCTGTTATACTAATAGCTATCATAACGAAGATAAATTTATTGAGAGCTGCTGCACTTTTGTGCGGCAGCTCTTTGTTGTTTTTATTCGTGACAATGGTTTACACGTATGCTAAAATATAAGGATAAAGAGCTTTTAAAGCATAATAAAAAGCAGAATCTTTGCCACAAATCATTTTGCTGAGAATTGGGGGGCAAATACATTGTTAGCTGATAATTTAAAGCATGTTCAGGAGCAGATAGCGTCTGCTTTGGACAAGCGTAAAAATAAAGACCTGCTCACAGGAGATAAGGTAACGCTGGTGGCGGTGACGAAAAATCATCCGCCCGAAATTATTACAGATATCGAAGCCTTGGGCATTGCCAACGTAGGCGAAAACCGCGTGCAGGAGGCTAAGCATAAGCAGGAGGCCTTGGGCAAACACGGCTACTGGCATCTTATCGGTCATTTGCAGACGAATAAGGCGCGCCAGGCTGTTGCCTTGTTTGATCTTATCGAATCGGTTGACAGTGAGCATTTGCTGGCTGCGGTTGATAAGGAGGCAGAACGAATCGGTAAGGTGCAGGATATCCTTTTGCAACTGAATATTGCCCATGAGGAGCAAAAGTCCGGCTTAGATAAGGAAGACTATCTGGCGCTGTTGCCGAAGCTGCCCGAATACAAGCATGTGCGTCTGCGCGGGCTGATGGTTATTGCCCAGAAATGCGAAGATATCGAGCAGACAAGACCTGTATTTGCGGCAGGCTACCGTGCGTTCGCCAGCTTAAAGCAGCAGTATCCGCAGGCAGATATTTTGTCTATGGGTATGAGCAATGATTACACAGTTGCGATTGAAGAGGGCGCTAATATTGTGCGTGTAGGCACAGCCTTGTTCGGACAGCGTGATTATAGTCTGAAATTTTAAGACATAGATAAGGTTGGTGACGTAATGAATATTATTGATAAAATCATGAATGCATTAAGTCTTTATGACGAGGAAGAAATCATCGAAGAAGAAGTAGAGCAGAAGCCTGCCAAGACCGAGCAGGAGCCGGCTAAACCCAAGAAGCGCTTCTTCGGCAGCAAGGAGCCTGCTGCTCCGGCACCGGCAGAGGAGCCTAAGCGTGAACGCAAATCCATTTTGAACTTTAAGGGTTCGGCAGCAAAGCCGGAGCCGGTTAAAAATGAAAAAATGGGCAGCAAAACAATTAACCTGCCTATTGCCGACAAGCTTATGACAGTTGTACTGCTGGAGCCTGTAGATTTCAATGATTCTCCTAAGATTGCCGATTATCTGCGTGATAATCAGGCTGTAGTTGTTAATTACGATAAGACAGATAATGTTGTTGCCAAGCGTATGACCGACTTTATCAGCGGTACTGTTTATGCCATCGGCGGCAGCATGAAAAAGCTGGGCCGCAATATTGTTATCTGCGCCCCGAAAAACGTAGATATAGATGCGGGCGAAGAGCACGAGCTTGACGAGAGGGGAAATAATCCATGGGACAAATAGCAGTAAAGAAGATTGCATTTATCGGCGGCGGCGCTATGGCCAAAGCTATTATCAAGGGTATTATCGGCGGCGGTCTGATTGCGCCGGAGATGATTACCGTAGGCGAGCCGACTGAGGCACATGCGCGCAGTCTGCATGAAGCCTTTGGCGTAAATGTTACTACGGATAATAAAGAGGCAGTAAAGGATGCTGATCTGGTAATCTTTGCCGTTAAGCCTCAGGTTGCACCGGTGGCACTGGTGCCCGAGCTGATGGCGGCGATGAAAAAGGATGCCTGGGTGCTTTCTATCATGGGCAGTGTTACGCTTGCGCAGCTGCATGCCTATGCTCCGGGGTTCCCGGTAGTCCGCACGATGCCGAACACTCCGCTGGCAGCAGGCGCCGGCATGACTGCCATCTGCTGCGATGAGGCGGTAACCGAGCCGATGAAGCAGACTGCGGCAGCAATTTTCAGCAGCTGCGGCGAAATAGAATTTGTAGATGAAAAAGCATTGCAGGCGATTACCGCAATTTCCGGCTGCGGACCGGGCTATTGCTTTGTGATTATTGATGCACTGGCTGACGCAGGCGTGCGTGCCGGTCTGCCGCGTGCGCTGGCTATCAAGCTGGCGGCACAGACATTGGCAGGCAGCGGCAAGCTGTGCGTAGAAAGCGGCCTGCATCCGGCACAGCTGCGCGACCAGGTAACAAGCCCTGGCGGCACGACTATTGCCGGTATCCATGCTTTGGAAAACCATGGCGTGCGTGGTGCTTTTTATGATGCGGTACAGGCAGTGCTGCAAAGAGATAAAGAATTACAGGGGAAATAATTTATGGCAGACAGAGAAAAAATTCTGCGTTACTTTAAAGCCGGCGGTGACGAACAGCTGGCGGCCAAGCTGCTGGACTTGGCCGAGGGCGCCAATAAATCACGCAAGTTCCGTGTGAGCGAGTTTCTTGATCCTCATGCCTATAACGTTGCGGAAATTATTGCGGCGAACTACGAAAATGTGCGTCTGGAAAGCGACGGCGGCTTTAGTAATGCCGAAAGGGTGAAGGCTGCCTTTGTTGCCGATGATTTCTACGGTCAGCCGGATTTTGGTATGGCCTATTTTCTGGCGGCCTGGGATAAGCGCTATTATGATTTGTCGCATCGCGATATTCTGGGTGCGTTTATGGGCACGGGCTGCAAGCGCGAGGCCTTGGGCGATATAGTTTTTGTGCCCGAGGGAGCGCAGTTCGTAGTAGAAAAATCACTGGTAAATTATCTTACCGGTAATCTGACGCAAATCGGTGCTGCGCCGGTAACGCTTACGGAAATTCCCCGCGAGGAATTGCTGCAGAAGGAAGAAAAGGTTAAGCTGATTAACGCGACAGTCGCTGATTTGCGCCTTGATGCCGTGGCAGCGGCAGGCTATGGCGTAAGCCGCAGCCGTATGGCGGATGAAATCAAAAGCCTGAATGTCAAGGTAAACTGGAAAGAGGCCAAGAAGGCGGCGCAGCCGGTGAACGAGGGCGATGTAATTTCCTTCCGCGGCCGTGGACGAGTAGAGATTGAGGAAATTCGCGGCACTACTAAAAAAGGACGCATCAGCGTAACGCTGAAGCGTTATATCTAGGAGGATAAACCATGCTTAATCCGGAGGATTTAAAGAAAAAAACTTTTACCAAGGGTTTTCGTGGCTATGAGGTAGAAGAGGTAGACAAGTTTCTTGCCAAGCTGATTAAGGAATACGAATACCTTTATCTGGATAACCTGGAGCAGAAGGAAACTATCGAACGCGTCAGCTCCAAGCTGGAATATTATCAGCAGATGGAGGCTACCATGCAGAGTACATTGGCTGTAGCGCAGGAAACTGCTGACGAGGTGAAGAACGCCAGCGAAAAGAAGGCGGCGCTGCTGGAGAAGGAAACGGCAGTGAAGTGCGAGCAGCAGCTGAGCGAAGCGAAGGCTGCGGCGCAGAAGTTGCATGATGATACTATGGCGCATGCCGAGGACTTGTATAATCAGACGAAGAACAAAACCGATAACATGCTGCAGGCAGCGATGGCTGAATGCAATAAGCTGCGTGAAGAAGCTAAGTCCTATGCCGAAAAGCTGCGCAGTACTGCCGAGGTAGATGCCGATAAACTGCGCATTACTACCGAGGATGTCTGCAAAAAACGCGCCAACAGTGCTGCCAGCGAGGCTAACAAGCTGCTGGAGGACGCACGTAGCGAAGCCGGCAGAATGATGCTGGATGCAAATACTAAATATCGTAAACTGGTGGGAGATGCAGAGGAACGCAGCCGTAAAATTATTTTTGAGGCTGATGCCAAGGCTGCTATGGCCGAACAGGCTTATAACGAGCAGGTGAAAAAGGCGGCGCTGCATCGAAAAAATATGCTGCATCTGTTGGAAACGCAGGTTGAGCTGCTCAAAAACTATGCCAGTCATAACGAAGAATAGTCGGAGGCTGAATGATGATTATCTTAGTGAGGCATGGTGAAGCAACGCATCATACGCAAAGATTGACCGGCGGCTGGACGGATTCGCAGCTGACCGATAAGGGAAGGGCGCAGATAAAGGCAGCTGCTGTAAAGCTGGCGAAGGATTTTGCCGGACGTAATTGCAGGCTGCGGATTCTGGCAAGTGATTTGCAGCGCGCTTCCGCATCGGCGCAGATTATTGCCGAGGAGCTTGGCTTTAAGGGCGAAATAGAGCATTGCCGTTTCCTGAGGGAAAAGAATAACGGCATTGCTGCCGGAATGACCGAGGAAGAGGCCAAGAAGCATTTTTGCAAGCCTGCTTCCGAGCAGGAGCTGGATCACCGCAACTATCCCGGCGGTGAAACGCGCAATGAATTTTATCGCCGTAATGTACACGGCTTGTGGCATTGTGCGGATGTCGACAAGGAAAATCTGCTGATTGTTGCGCATAAGGGAACGATTCAGAATATTATTTTCCGTTGGCTGGGAATGGATATGCAGCAGGTGGCGGCGTTTAACTTTTCGGTTGATGTGCAGCCTGCCAGCGTAACTGTTCTGGGGATTAACAAATGGCATGAGCATGCTGTTTTCCGATTGAATGACGTAAGTCATCTGACGCAGGGAAAGGGCTTTGGCGTGTTTGAGTTTAAGTACGAGAAGTGAATAAGGCTGTGAATGACCGCTTGGGTGCTTGGGGAAAGCGCTTAAGCGGTTGTTTTTGTGTTCTCACTATACTACTCGTCTTTTCGCGATGAAAATTATTACACCTGAAAAAATAATTTTAAAAAATTTTTTCTATTTTTCTCTCGGACAGTGTAATAATTTTGCTTCGTTTTTCCCGAGTATAAGAGTGAATCTTCTTTTTCGTTCTTTCTTTTGGTGGTTTTCTTTCTCGCTTTTTCTTCTGCGTTGATAAAAGCTACTAGCGTAAGCTAGTAGTAACCTTGTTCTTTAGAGTACTACCTAAAGGATAGACGTAAAGTACGGTAGAAGTAGGGCGTGGGGGAGAGCGGAAGTATTGTTGCTAATTATCCTAAAGAATGTTAAGATAAAGGTGATTAGAGGCAAAGAACTGAGAGCGTGTTGTTGGGGGATTTTATGTTGTTGTAATAACATATACATGGATGATGAGGAGCGGATTGTTATGCAATGCAAGTACTGTGGACAAACGATACCGGATAACGCCAATTATTGTTCCGGTTGCGGAAGAGCGGTTCGTGAAGAAGCAACTGAGGTAAAGCGGGAAAGTAAATTTTGGGAACAGGGCTGGTTTGCTGTTTTAATGCTTTTTATCTTCTGGCCGGTAGGATTATATTTGCTGTGGCGGTATCACGGAATATTTGCAAAAGCTATAGTTTCTATTTTTCTTCTTATGGTGCTGGGAGTTTTTGTTACAGTTTTGGACATTAATTTAGACAGAGGAAAATCTGGTGACTCTTTTTCAAAAATCGCAAATAGTGTAGTTGCTGAAAGTATTCCCAGCCAGAAAAAGTTCAATGAAATACAGGCCCGCTATAATCAAAACGAGAAAAAATCCATGACAGAGCTTGAGAAAGCGGAATTCAATAAATCATACGAAAAGGAATTCAATGAATTTTTTAAAGACGGTTATGTGAAAAAATGGTGTGCCAAGGTTGATAGAATTGAATCGGTAAACTCAGGCATGGCTGCTTATGTAAGGCTAAGCTGTGATTTTCCTGAAGCGGAATATGCTGTTGAAACAAAAAGATATGCCGCAGATGAAATGTTAATCCCTGCCGACAGCGAGCTTTATAAAAAGATTATGCCTTTGAAAAGTGGCGACGTTGTAGTTTTTTCCGGCAAGCTGGTGAGTGGTGATTATAGTAAAAAAATAGTAGATTTGACAACTTCTTACGGATATAAGAATAAAAAACTCTATATTGATTTTACGGATATAGAAAAAATGGCTACTAAAGAGTAAATTTGAGAAGCAAGAAAAACTCATTGACTTCTTGCTGCAGCTAATGTATAATATTAGCGTTTATTGATATTTGTTAACGCGATGAAAAAGACAGTAGCTTGCGGCGCAGGTTAAGCGAGCCGGGGGATGGTGCAAGCCCGGACGAAGTAAAGCAGGTGAAAATCACTTTGGAGCGGATGCGGCGAACCTGAGTAGCTGCATACGGGAGCGCCCGATATTGCGCACACGAGTGGCGTGCAGCAAAGGCTGTCGTCATGAGGGTGGTACCACGGAGTACACGTTTGTTAATGATGCATGATACGCAAGCGTATTAATCGTTGTTAGTCTACAGCTTCGTCCCTTATCTGAGGGACGAAGCTTTTTTATTATTGCTATATTTTTTTGTTTAATAAAATTGGAGGTTATTAGTAATGGACTATGGTAAAACACTGAATCTGCCCGAAACAGAGTTCCCTATGCGTGCCGGTCTGCCGCAACGCGAACCTGATTTTCTGAAATTCTGGGAAGAAAACGATATTTATGGCAAAAAGCAGGCTCTGCATGCAGGCCACAAGAAATTTGTTCTGCATGACGGCCCTCCGTATGCAAACGGCAAAATCCACATGGGTCATGCCCTGAACAAAATCTTAAAAGATATCATCATGAAATACAAATATGCTCGCGGCTTCGATACCCCGTATGTTCCCGGCTGGGATACTCACGGCATGCCGATTGAGCACGCTGCTATCAAAGAGCTGGGACTGAACCGCAATGAGTTGGATCCGCTGACTCTGCGCCGCAAATGCCATGACTTCGCTCTGCAATGGGTTGATATCCAACGCGAAGACTTCAAACGTCTGGGCGTTCTGGGTGACTGGGAAAACCCGTACATCACTCTGCATCACAGCTTTGAAGCTGAGCAAATCCGTGTATTCGGCACTATGGCTAACAAAGGCTATATCTATAAAGGCAAAAAGACCGTTTACTGGTGCCCGCACTGCGAAACCGCTCTGGCTGAAGCAGAAATCGAATACGGCGAACAAAAAACTCCGACTATCTTCGTAAAAATGCCGCTGGTAAAAGACAACGGCCAGACTCCGGAAGCTGCCAAAGGCAAAAAGGCTTACATGGTAATTTGGACCACCACTCCGTGGACCATGCCGGCCAACGTTGCTGTTGCTTTGAACCCTGCTCTGGAATATGCCTGGGTTGAATGCGAAGGCGAAGTTCTCTTCATGGCTAAAGACCTGTTGGCTCAGGTTGGTGCTGTCTGCCATAAGGACCTCAGCAATGTCCTTGGCACTACTCTTGGTAAAGATATGGAATTCGCTGAATGCGTGCATCCGTTCCCTGAATACAACAACCGCCGCTCTCTCGTAGTTATGGCTGACTATGTAACTACTGAAGCCGGTACCGGTTGCGTACATACCGCTCCCGGTCATGGCGATGTCGACTTTGAAACCGGCCTGAAATACAAGCTGCCGATTCTCTGCCCGGTTGATTCTCAGGGCAAGCTGACCGAAGAAGCAGGCGAACGCTTCAAGGGCATGTTTGTATTCGACGCTAATATCCCGGTACTGAAATATCTGGCTGAGCTGAACTGCCTGCTGGGTAAAGAAAACATTAAGCACCAATACGCACACTGCTGGCGCTGCAAAAACCCGATTATCTTCCGCGCAACCTCTCAATGGTTCGCTTCTATCGACGGCTTCCGCGATGAAGCACTGAAATCTATCGACGATGTACAGTGGATTCCTTCCTGGGGCCAACAACGTATTCATAACATGGTAAGCGACCGTCACGACTGGTGCATCAGCCGTCAGCGCGTATGGGGCGTTCCTATCCCGGTATTCTACTGCGATAACTGCGGCGAGCATCTGATTAACGAAGCTACCATTGATTCCGTTGCTAACTGGTTCGAAAAAGAAGGCAGTGACGCATGGTGGGCTCACACTGCGGAAGAGCTGCTGCCGGAAGGCACTGTCTGCCCGAAATGCGGCGGCAAGCACTTCCACAAGGAAAGCGATATCATGGACGTATGGTTCGACAGCGGTTCCTCTCATATGGCTGTTGCCGCAAAACGTCCGGAGCTGTCCTGGCCGGTTGCTATGTACCTCGAAGGCAGTGACCAGCATCGTGGCTGGTTCCAGTCCTCTCTGCTGACCTCCGTTGCTGTTGCAGGCCGTGCTCCGTACGAATCCGTACTGACTCATGGTTATGTAGTTGACGGCGATGGCCGCAAGATGTCCAAATCCGTAGGTAACGTTATCGTTCCGCAGGACGTAATCAAACAATACGGTGCTGATATCATCCGCCTGTGGACTGCTTCCTCCGATTATAAGGCAGATATCCGTATCTCCCCGAAAATCCTGAAGCAGTTGGCTGAGGTATACCGCAAAATCCGTAACACCATCCGTTACATCCTTGGCAACACCAACGATTTCAACTATGAAACCGATGCTGTTCCGTTCAACGAAATGCTGGAGCTTGATCAATGGGCTCTGATGCATCTGCAGCTGCTGAAGAAGGAAGTTACCGCTGCTTACGAAAGCTATGATTTCCATGTACTGTATCATGCAATCCATAACTTCTGCACCGTTGAAATGTCCAGCTTCTATCTGGATATCCTCAAAGACCGCCTTTATGCTTACAAGGCTGACAGCAAAGAGCGTCGCAGCGCACAAACCGCTATGCATGAAATCCTCATGGATCTCATTGTTATGCTGTCCCCGGTACTGAGCTTCACTATGGAAGAAGTATGGCAGTTCATGAAGAAACCTGCTAATGCTCCGGAATCCGTACAAATGCTGCCTTGGCCGGAGGTTAAGGAAGAATACATCAACGAAGAGCTGGAAACTAAATGGGATAACTTCATTGAAATCCGCAGCGAAATCACCAAGGTGCTGGAGCTGGCTCGTCGTAACAAACAAATCGGTCACTCCCTGGACGCTAAGGTTGAGCTGCACGCAGAAGGCGAAGCACTGGCTATCCTGAAATCCGTAGAAAAAGACCTGGCAACACTGCTGATCGTTTCTCAGGCTGTTATTGTTGAAGGCGCTGCCGAAGGTGCCGAAGCAACCGGCCGTGAGGACCTGAAGGTTACCGTTGCTGCTGCTGAAGGCCACAAGTGCGAGCGTTGCTGGATTTACAGCGACGAGGTTGGTCAGGACGCTGAGCATCCGACTCTGTGCAAACGTTGCGCTGAAGCAGTTAAAGCTTGAGTATAAGGCATCATCTTTGCATAAAGCTGTAGCCGACCTCAAATAAAAGCTTAAAGCCGTCGTATCATGTAAATTTTTGCTGATACGGCGGCTTTTTTGCTACAAATTTTACAAAAAATTATTTTGCTTTATTGTCTATCTATGGTACAATACTGTTAATATTATATATTTTACGGAGGTGAAACTGTTTTTCTGCAATCTGCAGGATTACAGAGATTTTTGGACTATCTCATATGTTTGTTTAATGTTATAGCGATTTTATTTTTGGTGGCGCTGAACGGCTTTTTCGTTGCTTCGGAGTTTTCTATCGTCAAGGTACGCCCTTCGCGTCTTGATGCGCTGATTAAGGAAGGCAATACTCGGGCAGAAAGCGCTAAGCAGGTAACGGAGCATCTTGATGCCTATCTTTCGGTTACGCAGCTGGGCATAACCATTGCTTCGCTGGGCTTAGGCTGGATTGGCGAGCCGACGGTGGCAAAGCTGATGCATCCTGTATTTAATCTGCTGCAGCTGCCGCCGCAGGTTGAGCATACAATAGCTTTTGTTGTCGGCTTCGGTGTTATCACCGCATTGCATATCGTTTTGGGCGAGCTGGTGCCTAAATCATTATCTATTCAAAAGACTGAGCAGATTGTTCTGTTCGTGGCAGCTCCGCTGATTCTGTTTGATAAGCTGATGTATCCGGCGGTGTGGTTTCTCAATCATGTTGCCAACTGGGTGTTGCACAAATTGGGCGTTGAGGCTGCAAGCGAAGCAGAAGAAGCGCACAATGAGGATGAAATCCGCATACTGATGGAAGAAAGCCACAAGCATGGCTATATTGATAAAACAGAGCTTACTTATCTGGATAACGTTTTCGACTTTTCCGACCGTCGCGCCAGCGACATCATGGTTCCGCGTACCGATATGATCTGCCTGTATCTGGAGGATTCCTGGGAGGATAATATCAAGACGGCGCTGGAGGAGCGCATGACGCGTTATCCTATCTGTGATGAGGACAAGGACCACATTATCGGCTTTTTGCATATCAAGGATTTGCTGCGCAGCTTAAATGCCGGCGAGCGTCCTGATTTGCGCAGTCTGGCGCGTAAGGTGCTGCTGGTGCCGGAATCTCTGCCTATCAGCAAGCTGCTGCGTATTCTGCAGAAGCATCGCAGCCAGCTGGCAATCATCGTTGATGAATACGGCGGTACCGCAGGTATGGTTACCGTTGAGGATATTCTGGAGGAAATCGTAGGCGAGATTCAGGACGAGTTTGACGAGGAACGTCCGGAAGTAGAGGAAAAGGGCAGCAAAACCTATTCCGTTGACGGCAAAATGCTGCTGGAGGATGTTAACGATACCTTTGAGCTGGCCTTAGATACCGAAAACTGTGATACTATCGGCGGCTGGGTTTACTCTCAGCTTGATTATCCGCCTAAGGTGGGGCAGAAGGTGCAGACACCTGCTGCTGCCTTTACGGTAGAGGAGATTGACAAGATGCGTATTGTGCGCGTCGGCATCCAGCTTTTGCACGAGCCGGAAAAGATTCACGAGGAGCTTCAGGAAGAACACCTGGAGGATGTAAAATAATATCTGCATAAAAAGAGAGCACGCTGAGATTGATTTCTCAGCGTGCTCTTTAGCATTCATGCTTATAAATCGTGGAATTTCATACCGATGTTGCTGTGACGCAGGAAGTTAAGAGTTACCTCAGGGAAGGAGGCGTAACTTAAAACGTCTTCGATCGGTGCGTTGGGGAAGCCCTCTTCAGCCAGCTTTTCACGCAGCTTTTTCATTTGCGGCGGAATATCATCGGCAGGACGGTGGTCGATTTGCGGTGCGTCACCGATGGCCAGGCGTTTAACCTCAGGGTCAATCGGTCCCGGAGTGCGGCCGTATTTGCCAAGGATTAAGTCCTTAACCTCGCGGGGAATCATCTTATAGCGTCCAAGTGCAACGTTCAATACGGACATAGAACCTACAATCTGGCTGGTAGGAGTAACCAGCGGCGGATAACCGAGCTCGGCACGCACGCGCGGCATTTCTTCAAGCAGCTGCGGATATTTGTCGGCAACGCCCATTTCCTTCATCTGGTTCAGCAGGTTGGAAAGCATACCGCCTGGAATCTGGAAGGTGAGCACCTTGGGATCGATGGGGATGTTGGCGTTCAGGTTGAAATCATGAATAAGGTTTTTGCGTACATCCTTGAAATAGTCAGCTAATGCATTAAGCTCGGCAAGGTTGATGCCTGTATCGTAGGGAGTGCCCTCCAGCGTTGCTACCAAAGCTTCGGTGCAGGGCTGGCTGGTAGATTCGGAGAACGGAGAAAGCGCGGTATCAATCATGTCCGCACCGGCTTCAACAGCCTTCAGGTAGGTCATATCACCCATACCGCTGGTGAAGTGGGTGTGCAGGTCGATAGGCAGGTCAAGCTCTGCCTTCAGGCTGCGGATAAGGCTTTCGGCAGCGTAGGGACGCAGCAGGCCCGCCATATCCTTAATGCAGATGGAATCTGCGCCCATCTGCGCCAGTTCCTTACCTAATTGTACAAAGTCCTTGTCCTGATGGTAGGGGCTGATAGTATATACAATACAGCCCTGAACATGTGCGCCTGCTTCCTTAGCAGCACGCATTGCACATTCCAGGTTGCGTGTATCGTTAAGAGCATCGAAAATACGTATGATGGATACGCCGTTATCAACAGAGCGGTTTACAAATTCGCGTACAACGTCATCGGCATAATGGTTATAGCCCAAAATGTTCTGACCGCGCAGCAGCATTTGAATTGGGGTTTTGCGCAGATGCTTTTTGAGCGTGCGCAGACGTTGCCAGGGATCCTCGTTAAGGAAGCGCAGGCAGGAGTCAAAGGTGGCGCCGCCCCAAGCCTCCAAAGCATAGTAGCCGGCGTTATCCAGCTGTTCCAGTACCGGCAGCATGTCGCTGATGCGCATTCTGGTGGCAGCAAGAGACTGGTGGCCGTCACGCAGGACGGTTTCAACTATTTTTACAGGTTTCTTCTCCATGGCAGTACTCCTTTTATTATTATAGTTCGTTAATTAAAGCTGATTTATAGCTGTCATTATTATAGCATAAATCTGTATTCATGTATACAATATACTTAGTTTCAAGTAATAAAAAATGGCGGTCACACTCGGTGACCACCATAAAAGTGAATTAGTTACGTGGAGTAGGCTGATTGCTGACAACAGGCTTGCCCATGATTTCGTTAACGCGGTCCTTAATGCTGCGTTTCTTTTTAGTGGGCTGGTTGCTTACTACAGGTGCCTGGTTGGTATTGCCTTCAGTTGTTACCGTAGCGGGAGCCTGCTTGTCTTTGTCCTTATCTTTATCCTTGTCTTTATCTTTGTCTTTATCTTTGTCCTTATCATCCTGCTTGATTTCCGGTTCCGGCGGAACAGCTACGCCCGGATTGCTGAAGCCGGTGCGCGGAGTAGAGGCCAGAGCGTTGACCATGAAATCATGCCAGATAGAAAGCGGAGCGCCGCTGCCGTACATACGGTTCATAGATTTGTTGTTATCATCGCCAACCCATACGGCAGTACTGAGGTCGGGAGTGTAACCAACGAACCAGGCATCAATGTAGGTATCGGTAGTACCGGTTTTACCTGCTGCCGGACGGCCGATTCCCATGCCGCCTGCAGTGCCGCTGATAAGAACATCCTGCAGCATATTAGTAGTCAGGTATGCTGCTTCGGCATCAATAACACGTTTGGGTTCAGGCTTAGCTTCGTACAGAACCTTACCCTCACGGTCAACAATCTTCAGCAGAGCAATCGGCTTGCAATACATACCATTGCTTGCCAGAACGCCGTAGGCTGCAGCCATTTCCAGAGGATTAACGCCCTTGCTGAGACCGCCGAGTGCCATAGCGAGGTTTGCATCGCTGTAAGCGCCGCTGTCAACCAAAGTAGTAATACCCATTTTTTCAGCATTGTTAATAATTTTGCTTACACCAACCTCTTGGGCCAGCTTAACGGTAGGCACGTTTATAGAACGTACCAGAGCAGTACGCAGGCTTACCTTACCATGCCATGCTCTGTCGGAGTTCTGCGGTTTCCAGCCGGGAGAGAATTCTTCTTCCTTATCTTCAATGACACTGGCCGGAGAATAACCGTTCTGCATTGCGGTCAGGTAGACAAAAGTCTTGAAGGCAGAACCGGGCTGACGTACTGCAAGAGTAGCACGGTTGAACTTATCCTGGCCGCGGCCGCCAATCATAGCTTTAACATAACCGTTATGCGGGTCAACGGCAACCAGAGCCATTTGCGGCTGAGTCAGCTTCTTGCCGTCTGTATAATAGCCCGGCAGATGCTTCATAGCATTTTCAGCAGCCTTTTGCATATCCGGGTCTAAAGTGGTGTAAATCTTAAGACCGCCCTTATAGAGAGCGTCTGCACCAACCTCTTCGATAACCTTTTGGGTAATCATATCGAAGAAATAGGAGCGGGGATCGGAATTGGTTTTATGTGTTGTGCTGAAGACAAGCTTTTCTGCTTTGGCAGCATTACCGTCGGCAGCAGAGATAAAACCGTATTTAACCATCTGGTCGATAACAAGCTCCTGACGATTTTTGCTTTCCTTGGGATTTTCAAAAGGATTAAAGTAGTTAGGGCTTTTGGGAATAGCTGCCAGAGTAGCAGCTTCAGCGATATCCAGATTCTGGACATGCTTATTGAAGTAATACATAGAAGCACTTTCAATACCGTATGCGCCCTGACCGAAATAAATCTGGTTCAGATACATAGTGAGGATTTCATCCTTAGTATATTTGTGCTCAAGTTCCTTGGCAATAAAAGCTTCCTTAATTTTACGGATGATGGAACGTTCCTGGGTAAGGAAAGCATTCCTTGCCAGCTGTTGGGTAATGGTACTGCCGCCCTGTACTTCGTGACCGCTTAATGTAGAAAGCAGAGCACGTGCTGTGCCGCGGTAGTCAATACCACCGTGTTCATAGAAGCGATTATCTTCAATAGCAATAAAGGCACGCTGCACATGCTTAGGAATCTTATCAATAGTAACAGGTACTCTGCGTTCTTCCGAAAGCGTAGTATAGATTGCGTTACCATTGATATCGTAGAACTGTGAAGCAGCGTCCGGAATCAGTGTTTCATCCATATTAGGAGGTGCAAAAAGACTGGAGAAGCCATAAAGCACCGATGCTCCCATTATAATGAGGCAAACAACACTGATGACAATGAATTTTAGTACTTTAAACATTTTCTACCTCTTCTTCATTATATTGACTGCGCAGCCAATACCAAAGGCTGCAAATAGAAGTCATCTTATTATAGCATTTTCAGACAACTTTGTCATAGAATTATTGAAAACTCAGCGTATTTATTTTAAAGGAAAGTATGTAAAACCATGCTCCGGAATGATATGTATTGAATCGGCAGCTTGCGGATAATGAAGATAGAAGAAAAAACCTACATGATTTTAAGAAAAAATCTGCGCAGCAAAGAAAAATTTTACTGATTTGCGGCGGTTTTTATGGAAAAAACAGCTAAAAAAAGCACTTTTTTTGAGATTTTGTGAAGAAATTTTAATGCCGATAAAGACGATAATCAAGCATGTTTCTTTTTCCACTAATCCTAGTGTTTCACGAAAAAATCTCAAAAAAGTGCCGAAAAAAGTGTTGACATAACCTAGGTCACGTGGTATTATATACAAGTCGAC